>Ga0209573_1001246_pt1 | contig 41207 bp, 35 predicted proteins | sample TNRBio252014_DNA_FD_185870 | JGI IMG/M metagenome (GOLD analysis project Ga0209573, IMG submission 185870) | Wastewater treatment Type I Accumulibacter community from EBPR Bioreactor in Madison, WI, USA - TNR Reactor_6/25/2014_ DNA (SPAdes)... | ecosystem: Engineered > Bioreactor > EBPR >...
CCGCCCTGTGGTTGATGTTGTTATCAACTCGGTTACGGTAGTTGAGTAAAAAATTTCAGGCACCGTTAATTTCTCTCATATCGCAGGATATCAGAGGGAAAAAACTAAAGCCCGTTTATTTTTTTTACGGCAAAGACAGCTATGAAATTGAAAAAAGGACTCAGGCGATCCAGAAATATCTGGAGCCTGAGATTCCTTTTGATTACGATTTCCAGATGTTCCAGGGATCATCCACTACCATTGATGATATCCTCGATTTTTGCCAGTCATTTCCTCTTGCCGGTGACAGAAGACTTGCCATTGTTAAAAATTTTAACAATCTGAAGTTTGATGGAAGAAAATATAATCAGCATTTAATCGGATATTTCAAAAATCCTTCTCCTCACACGACACTTGTAATCCTCTATGACGATGTAAATTTCCCCGACAAGGAACCGTATAAGACGATTGCCGAGCTTAACTATGCATTTGTGGCACGCACTCCAACCTTTGATGATCTTGTTGACTGGGTGGAATTGGTGGCCAAGAATGCAGGCAAGAGACTCGATAAGCGAGACGCAGAGCTTGTGGTTGGGTTAACCGGTGATGATAAGTTAATGATTGAAATGCAGATTGAAAAACTGATTGAGTTTGCGGGCGAAAACGACGAGATCACTTCGGAAATGATCAGAAAATCTGTGGCTCCGACAAAACAATTTACCATTTTTGACCTGATTGACAAGGTGTTGGCAAAAGACAAACCGGGTTCGTTAAGACTTCTTGCAAAAGTAATGAATCAGGGGGAGCCGGCACTTCTAATCCTCTTCCATCTGAACAGACAATTTGCAATTCTTCTTAGTATGAGAGAGTCGATTTCAGCGGGAAAAAATGATTTTGAAGCTGCTTCTGCAGCCGGAATTCAAAAGTGGCAGATCGATAAATTAAAACCGGCACTCCATAAATACAGCTTTAAAGAGCTTAGTCTTGTTTACGCTGCACTGCTTAGGGCAGATATTGCCTTAAAGAGTAGTGATACCGACGAAAAAACTGTTATGTTCACCTGTCTTAACGAGATTTTAATTCAAAAATCTTTATCTTAACACTCAAATATTCTAAATTTCTCCTCTGAAACATTTACCTAACAAGTTGAGTATAATAAACATTGAGCGACAAAAGGTTAAGAGACTTAACTGATGAAGAGTTAATTCTCGAATTCCAAAAAACCGACAACACGGAGACATTCGAAGTACTGATGCAACGGTATAAAAACCCGTTGTTCAACTTTGTTTTTCGTTTCCTCGGCGACCGGGATTCAACGGCGGATGTAGTTCAGGAGACTTTTATAAAGGTTTACAAGAACAAAGATTCTTACAAAACCTTTGCAAAATTTTCCACTTGGATCTACACCATTGCCGGAAATCTGGCAAAAACGGAATTACAAAGACGGAAAAGGAAAAACCAGGTTTCTATCAACTCCTATGGTGATGATGAAGAGACCATGGAACTGCCTGATGGTGGACCTTTACCCGACAGATTGGTTGACTCCGGGATCAAAAATAAAATGATTCAGGATGCTCTGCTTAAACTGCCCGAGGTTTACCGTGAAATGGTTATTCTGAGAGATATACAAGAGTTCTCCTATGAAGAAATAGCAGAAATGATGAATATCTCGATCGGCACAGTGAAGTCAAGAATTAACCGCGGTCGTTCTCAGTTACAAGAGTTATTAAGAGATATTTTTAAGGATTAAGTTTGTCATGGAGACCAACAATTTATTGAACGAAGAAGAACAATTTAAGGAGCTAAGAACTCTCCTCAAGGAAATGCCAAAGGTAGATGCCCCTCCGGGGTTTGAAGCCGACCTGATGAGAAGAATTAACTCTGAAAAATATGCCACAGCACAGCCGGGTTTGTTTGCAAAAATTGCAGCTTTTTTCAAACCTGTTCCATCTGCAATTGCGGTGGGAGTCGTGGCTATAGTCGCTGTAGTTATGCTTGTTAATCAACCGGGTGAAATTCCGGGAGGTGACATAAAGTCGCCTATTCAGGAGCAGACAATTGCCAACAAGGATGCCGGAAAAAAAGCGGATGACAAAAGCGACAACAGCCCTGAATTTGAGCAAAAAGAGCAACAGCAATTAGCGCAGAACAATACTCCGCCTGCACAACAACCCGGGTATAGAGGATTTAAACAGAGTGATACTCCTCCGCCTGTTTACAAATCGGGTGGAGATTCATTTAAGGAACAACCTTCTGCCACTGCAGTTTCGCCAACGGTTTCTGAAAAGGGGGATGTCATATCCCAGGGTCTAAAACCTGAAACAAAAATGTATTCAAAGAACGCTGCAGCAGCAACTCTTCATACTGCCTCTTCGATCAAAAAGAAAGTTGACAGTCTAAAAAACAAATTAAGTGACACTACTTCACAGAAATAATGGAGTTTAACCCTTAAAATTTTTACTTTTTTGTGACCCGGAACGCTTCAATTTTAATTTATCTTAAAATTGAAGCGTTTTTTGTTTTTAGGTGTTGGTTTTAATAATATGAGAGTATTATATTGAGTCATCATTTAATAAGAGTTTCTAATGAAAAATATTTTAACCCTGATTGTTGTTTTTGTCATAGCCGGTGGCATATTATTCCAGCTTGGGTCACGCAGCTGGCGTGTAACTCAGGTTCCCAATGGTTCTAAATTCGCATGTGCAACATGTCATATGTCTGCAGCAGGTGGTGATGCCCGAAACCCGTTTGGACTTGAAGTTCAGGCAAACTACCTGGTAAATGATGATGTTACATGGAATTCTTCACTTGCAAATCTTGACAGTGATGCTGATGGATTCAGTAATGGAACCGAACTTCAGGATCCAACAGGGGCATGGAGAATTGGACAGCCAAATCCCGGTGAATTCTCAGTAGTTACCAACCCCGGTGACCCAAACAGCAAACCTGCACCAAACGCGATAAAAGATCTTAATGGTAATCCGCAGGAGTTTTCATTATCCCATAATTACCCAAATCCATTTAATCCTTCAACCAAAATCAGATACTCGGTTCCAACTGCAGGATCAGTGAATCTCACTGTTTATACTGTTCAGGGTGAAAAGGTATTTGCTCTTGTTGATCAATTTCAGGAGGCGGGAAGTTATGAAGTGGATTTTACAGCAGTTTCGGCAGCAAGTGGAGTTTATTTCTACAAACTTGAAGCTGCAGGCAAAGTGGAAGTAAAGAAAATGAATCTGCTTAAGTAGATAGTTTTTATTGTACTGACAAGTTCTTGAGTCAGATTAAGGTTTTTAAGGTTGCACTATTTTGGATGGTGCAACCTTTTTTTATTTACGAAAGTCCACTTTAGCCGGCTGAAGTATTCAGGCTTGCTGATCTTTTTTACTCTGAAAAGCCCACCAGATAAAATCGGTCATTTGTGGTGTGCCGCCAAGTTCTCTGAATCGGGTTGCATTTTGTGCCCGGTGATAGTGTGAGTGCATTGCAACCTGATTTAAACAATCAGACAAAGGAAATCCATCCAATGCATCTCTGAACCATGGAATGATGAACCTTTCTTCCAAATCTGTCGCCTCAAGATTTTTAACAAAATCAAGAAGTTTTTTACCTGTTGAAGTTGCCAGTTCCTGTAACGATTCAGGAGTAAAATCAGTTGGTCTTTTTCTTTCCAAAGGTGTTTTGGTCACAATATTTAGAAATGCAAACTGGACGAAGTGAATATGGAAAAGCTTTTCAAATAACTGTTTGTCCCGCAGATATTTTTCATCTGAATTAAACATGCCCCAGTGGATATTGTCAGCCCAGATCATGTGTTCGATTAATCGTGTAATATGTGTCTTCATTGAACACCTCGTAAGTTATTAAAATCAAACACCAATTTATGAAAAAAGAGTTGTTTAATATCGAAAAAAGACTAACTGTAAATTCATGAGATTTTGAGATAAAAATTAAGTATCGAAAAATTTAATTCATCAAAGAATTGTTGCTTCAATCGATAAACTTATGGGGTTAAGCGAAGTTTAATATTAATTAAATTTATTTGGATTTTCTTAATATACTCGAATTAGAAGCCTATCGACGAGTGAATTGTAACCCCAAACTATTTTTTTTAACGGTACATTTGTAAGCAACAGTTCTTAATCAAAATCAAGTGTTCTACTCTCTTTTGGTAATTTTCAGAGGTATGTAAAAATTTTTTTGATTAAAGAAAAAACCAAAAAATTAATTGGGTAGATAAATTGAAAATCCGTAATATTGTATCAGTTGATAATATTATTATCAGTTAGCTCTTTTAATCATTGTTTACGGTTCTATACGAGGGAAATATGTATGGGTGGCGTATTGTCTATTGTTTTTGTAATTCTGTAACTTCTAAGGAAGTCGCTCTTTCGCTCGAGAGAGAAAACAAAACTTTTTCGTGGGTTGGTAGCTTTCTGTCTTCACTTGGTATCACCGGTCCCGGTTCTATGGTACCCTCAACAACTCTGTGCCTTCCAATAACTTTTCATTCTAAATCTTCCTTTTTGATCCATCAACACAAACTTTGTGTGAGGAGAATCCATGTTTAAAATAAACCTAAACCTGTTTCGAATTGTACCAATATCTGGATTGCTTCTTCTTTTGTTTGCTCTCACTTCAGAAATTAATGCCCAGTTTGATTCAATTATATTCGCAAGGAATGATATATACGCGCCAAAGGCTGTCATCTACATGGGTGACCAGAATGATGATGGTTGCGATGATTTTGTACTTGTCACATATCCTTCCACTTGGGGTTATGATGCAAAAGCCTTGCTTTTCTATGGGGGAAACCCAATCAATCCTAATCCTGTCTTTGAAGTCTCATTCAAAGGCTCCATATCCAACACCATCAGTGCTTGTGACTTAAACAGGGATGGATATAGAGATTTGATTATTACTACATTTAATGTGAAACCCTTAATACTTAATATATATCTTGGGGGTCCGAATATGGATACAATTCCAGATTTCACTTTTAGAGCTCCGGATAATTCTGTGGCTTCTTTCAAGTTTATTGGAGAAGATTGGCCTGTTGATATGAACGGAGATGGATATGAGGAGATGATTGTTAGAGCTTATGAAATGTTCAACCGAAAAAGTGCGTTTCTTGTATATGATTCCTCACCTGAGATGGATTCGATCCCGGATCAAATAGTAACCTATTCTCCTGATGAGGCTATACAAGGTGTAGGTATAACCCACGGTGACTTGGATGGAGACGGTAGAACTGATTTGACTTTTTTACTCAGCAGTCCCTCAATTCCGGTAAACTTTGACCTGAGAAGATTTGTGTTTGGTAGAGCAGATTTTTCATTCGAAGATACCGTGAATTTCTTAGACTCCTTTCAACTGATAGGCAATAACAATATTATTCAGGATATCAATAAAGATGGAAAAGCTGATTTGTTAACTCACGATGGACAGAACAAATATCCATATTGGTATCGCATGGGAATAAGTTACGGATCGAGAGATGTGAATATTACTCCGGAAGAAGGATTTAATTCACAAAATGAGGGATGGACTTATAGTCGATCGATTGGAGATGTTAATGGAGATGGTTATGGAGATTTTTTAACATCATTGTCCTATAGTGGAGGAAGGCTTTTCCTGGGAGGAATTCATAAACCGGATGACACGCCAATCAAATATTATTCAGGACCGACAAATATAATTGAAAGGGTAGGAGATGTGAATGGTGATGGACTTGACGATATTGGAATTGGGGTACACGGTGAACCCGGAGCTGCACAAGGAACATTCTACATCATGGCTGGAGAAAGAGTTGCCATGGCTATTGAAGATGGTGAAACAGAAACTGAAGAAAAAGAAGAAATTACCGGTATTGACTTGACTATTTCACCAAATCCCACCAATGGACCGGTTACAGTACGATTCACTATGCCTGACTCGGGGGTTATTCAGTTAAAAATTCACGATATGCTTGGACAGGAGATATTTAACAAAACACTTTATATTGAGAAAGGAGGTCACACAGAAATAATCAATTTTAAGGATATAACAGCATCAACCGGGATATATATACTTTCACTTGATCTTGAGAAAGGGGGTAAACATCAAAACAAAAATGCGAAAATTCAATATTTGAAATAATTAAATTCACTTTAAATTAATTTTGGAGAGTAATCGCGATGAAAAAGTTCTACATTATTTTTATAATTCTTACGGGCTTGTGTAATGCTCAGAGCACTCCCCGGCCTGGAGTTGATTATCTTCCACATATCGGATTTTTCGATTTTATCATTAACTATTTTGGTTTAACACTGCCTGAAACAGGAATAACAGGATTAACATAACAGCCTCGTAAAACTGATTCGCTCCAAATAAAGAGAATCTTTACCACATCTTCAAACCCTAAAACCTTCTTTTGATAGTAACAGCAAATCCCACACTCTAAAAGTTTACATTTTCCGTTTGAGTGCACAATCGCTTGAACATGCAAACATTAATTATACCAAAACGATGAAAGCTTTGTTGCTTAAGTAGCGAAGTATCAGAGTAGCAAAGTAGCGTAATGACTGAGAAATCAAAACCAATAGCCTCCGAATTCATTCGGAGGAAAAGGAGTCACATTTGATTTCATGGTCTTAAATCTATAACTAATTTAATATGGCTGTCTCGAGAGGGGCAGCCTTTTATATTGCTTCTACAATCATTTCATGATTTTTACAACTGAATGGATTGAAGAATCACTTCTATCAAAGTTAATGTCCTCTCCACTGCTTTTAATTTTTCATAAAGACCAAAAAAAAGCTAAATGATTTTATGGAATTTTCTCCATTCCTATTGGATTTTAATAGAATTAGAAGTATTTTAATGATCATTTATTAATAAGATTATTATATGAAAAAGCATTTCTACATATTGTCGATTCTTCTTGTTTCAATTGGGTTTTTTACGAGCTCAGTTGAAGCACAAGCTGTTAGAAACCCCGTTTTGGAATACTGCACAGGCACCTGGTGTCAATATTGTCCTTGTGGACACACAATCATCAGGGATGTGATTATGTTATACAATCCAAACACTGTACTTTTGGCATATCACGGACCTTCAAATTCCAGTGACCCCTACAGATCCTTTACCGGAAACAACATCATCTCCTTGTTGGGGTTTTCCGGTTATCCTACAGGAATAGTTGACAGATTGACAGCTCCACAGAGCAGGTCAGCCTGGGCAGGTCAGGTGAACAACCGCTCATTTGCACCTCCAAAGGTTAGTATTGAAGGGGTGATTGGATTTGAGAAAGACAGCAACAAGATACATGTAAAGATTACCGTGAAAGCACTTGCTGAAATTCCCGACATCCCTATTATCAATTTTATACTTACTGAAAACAAATTAGTCTCACCTCAGACGGGCAGCAGTGGTACCGGATGTGCCGGTGGTAATGAATATGTTCATGATCATGTTGTTCGTGCAATGTTAAACGGTGCGCTCGGAAATGATCTGTCCAAATCAGGTTGGGCAGTTGGTGATTCTGCTGTTATAGATACATTTTATTATGTCTCTTCAAATGTACAGTCAACGACTCAAATCGACCTGAATGCTTTTGTTTATTCTAAAAAATCACCTCTGAATACAAGTGAAATTCATCAGGCAAGGAAATGGAAACTGTCCGATTACCCTGTTGATGTAAAGGATTATTTCCAGGCAGGTAATCCCGTTGACTTTGAACTTCAACAGAATTTCCCTAATCCGTTTAATCCAGAAACCAAAATCAGCTTTTCTTTACCAAAATCAGGATTTGTTTCGTTAAAAGTTTACGATCTGCTAGGGAAAGAAGTAGCCGTATTGGTATCAGAAGACCTGGCACAAGGGACGCATTCAGTTTCATTTGATGCATCCCAACTTCCTTCAGGAGTATATGTTTACCAACTCCAGGCTGATGGTGTTAAACTTAGCCGGAAGATGAGCCTGCTTAAGTAATGCAGTAATCCAATAACCCAGTAATGCAGTAATTTATCACCCATGGACACCCCTCGCCTTATAGGAGAGGGGCCGGGGGTGAGGTCAGTGGTTTATTAATTATATCCTTTAATAACTACCCTTAAATCCTTAAATTGCCGTGATAATTTTAAGGATTTTTAATGAACAAACTCAATCTTGGCTGCGGTAAGGATATCCGTCCCGGTTATGTTAATCTGGATGTGGTTGATTATGGTGGTAATGACATCCACGACATAAATACATTCCCTTATCCGTTTCCGGATAACCATTTCGATGAGATATTCTGTTCCCATATATTGGAACACATTGATAATTTTAATAAAGTAATAAACGAACTTTACAGAATCGCAAAACCTGATTCAACGATGATCGTTTATGCTCCTTTCTTTTTAAATACCAAATATTTTGGAGAGCCGGATCATAAAATTCCTTTTTCAATAAGAACTTTCGACAATTATGAATATCTCGGTAACAGAAAACTGAAATTTTATGAAAAATGGAAGTTGAATCACCGTACCAATTACGAGGGAAAAGCCCAGTTTGAAGTGTTAGAGAAAAAATTTATCACCTCTCATTTTGCAATATTAAAATGGATGGACTTTTTTGTTAATATTGAACCTGTGATCTATGAAAGATTTTTTGCAGGGTTCTTTTCACCCGAAGAAGTTTATTTCAGATTAAGAATTGTGAAATAAATCGTTTAAAATAAACGATAGAATGAATCGCCAATAGTCTGATGTCCAATCTCACGACTATTGATTTAAAAAAAATCATAAAAAAGAAAAAATGCGACAAGCTCCATTCAGACCATTTGATCTGCAGGCTCATTACGAACCGGCAGGTGATCAGCCAAAAGCCATAAAAGAACTGCTTGAAGGACTGGACCGAAATGAACAGTTCCAGACTCTACTTGGAGTCACGGGTAGTGGAAAAACATTTACCATGGCAAATGTGATCGCTCAACACAATAAACCGACTCTCGTAATTTCACACAACAAAACACTTGCTGCACAGTTGTATGCTGAGTTGAAATCCTTTTTTCCGAACAATCCCGTTGAATTTTTTATAAGCTATTATGACTATTATCAACCGGAAGCTTATGTGGTAAGCAGTGATACATTTATTGAGAAGGATTTTTCAATTAATGAAGAGATTGACAGACTCCGGCTGAAAGCAACCACTGCCCTGATTGAGGGGAGGAACGATGTTATAATTGTGGCATCAGTCAGTTGTATATACGGTATCGGAGCACCACATGAATATGCGGAGCAGACAATATTTTTGCATAAGGGGGATATTCTCCCAAAAAGAGAGTTTATGCGGAACCTTGTGAAAATCTATTATTCAAGAAATGATCTTGATTTTGTAAGGGGTTCCTTTCGAATGAGGGGGGATGTGGTTGAGATTATACCGGCTTATGAAATTGAGGAGGCACTTCGTTTTGAATTTTTTGATGACGAGATTGAAAGAATTTCCGTTATTGAACCGATTACAGGGGATGTGCTCCGGGAAATTGAAGAAACTGCGATTTATCCTGCTAAATATTTTGTGACAAATCCTGAACGACAGAAGTTATCTCTCGCCTTGATTGAAGCAGAGCTTGAGCAGAGACTTGCAGATTTTAGAGAGCAGGAGCGTTATCTTGAAGCGCAAAGAATTGAACAAAGAACCAGATTTGATATGGAAATGATCAAAGAAGTGGGATATTGTTCCGGAATTGAGAATTATTCCCGATATATGGACCTTCGGGAGCCGGGAACCAGACCATATTGTCTTCTCGACTATTTCCCCGACGATTTTCTTATGATTATAGATGAATCGCATGTAACCGTCTCGCAGATAAGAGGCATGTACAACGGAGATAGATCAAGAAAAGAGACGCTGGTACATCATGGATTTAGATTACCATCGGCTTTGGATAATCGTCCCATGAAATTTGATGAATTTGAGCAGAAAATGAAAAAAGTGGTTTTTGTTTCTGCAACACCGGGCGATTTTGAGATGGAAAAAACTCATGGAAAGTTTGTTGAGCAGATCATCAGACCAACAGGTTTGCTCGATCCTGAAATTCAGATAAGACCTGTAAAAACCCAAATTGATGATCTGATTGGCGAGATCAGGATAAGGGTTCAAAAAGGGGAGAGAACACTTGTCACCACCCTGACTAAAAGGATGGCTGAAGATTTATCCGACTATTTCGCCAAAATCGGCATAGCTGTGCGTTATATCCACAGTGATATTGACGCACTTGAAAGGGTTGAAATTCTTCGTGATTTAAGGCTTGGTGATTTTGATGTTTTGGTTGGAGTAAATCTTCTTCGTGAGGGGCTTGATCTTCCCGAGGTATCACTTGTCGCGATAATTGATGCTGACAAGGAGGGATTTCTCAGGAGTGGAAGATCGCTGATGCAAACTGCCGGAAGAACTGCCAGAAATGCTAGCGGTTTGGTAATTATGTATGCCGACAAAATCACTGATTCGATGAAAATGGTGATTGATGAAACAGAACGCCGCCGGAATATTCAGATGGAATACAATAAAAAACATGGAATCACTCCCAAAACTCTATTTAAAAGTGTTGAAGAGATCATGAATTCAACTGCCATTGCAGATGTAAGACGGAAGGAATATGATCATGTTTCATCTCCTTCACAATTCTCAAGAGTGGCAGAGCCGGTTCTTAAGTTTATGAGTATCGACGAACGCAAGGTTATGATAGAGGAGTTGACAGAGGAGATGAGGAAAGCTGCAAAAGATCTTGATTTTGAGAGAGCGGCATTTCTTCGTGATGAAGTGGAAAAATTAAAAAAATCGATACCGGATAGAATTGACAGTTATGGATGACCGGTCAACAAATGACCAGTGACGACAAATCCGATTCAATAATAGAAAGTAATAATTGAAAATAATCAAATTTGGGGGCTCCTCGGTTGGGAGTCCTGATAGAATCAAAACCGTAATTGAAATCGTCAGATCAAAATCCTCTGAGGGGATTGGTGGAATTGTTTTTTCAGCCTATTCAGGGGTTACGGACAATCTCATCAAAGTAGCACACCTCGCCCTCTCAAGAGATAAAAGCTACATCACTCTTTTTGAAGAAATTCAGCAAAAACATCATGACTTTGCGGAACAACTGGTACCTGACCTGAAGGAAAACGGAATTTTAAAAGAGGGAATCGACCTTAGATTATCAGAATTAAGGGAAATTCTGGATGGTATATATCTTATAAAAGAGCTTACTCCAAAAACTCTTGATTATGTCCAAAGTTTTGGGGAGCAGCTTTCCGCTTATACCATCTGTGTTGCATTTAACTCAGCAGGAATCAACGCTGAATATCTTGATGCAAGAAAAGTTATTAAAACTGACAACAATTTTGGTAATGCCCATCTGCTTGAAACTGAAACATATTATTTTATTTCACAGGAATTTATCCGAAATTCGACATTAAGAATAATCACAGGTTTTATCGCTTCAACACATGAAGGGGAAACCACAACCCTGGGCAGGGGTGGGTCTGATTACTCCGCAGCTATTTTTGGTGCTGCATTAAATGTTGATGAAATCGAAATTTGGACAGATGTTGATGGAGTTCTCACCGCCGATCCCAGAAAAGTAAATGATTCATTTATTGTGGAAGACCTCTCCTATGAGGAAGCAATGGAGTTATCATATTTTGGTGCCAAGGTTATCTATGCTCCCACGATTCAGCCGGCAATGGATAAATCGATTCCGGTCAGAATAAAAAACACCTTTAATCCAACTCATTCCGGTTCGTTGATAGGTGAAAATCCACCCAAAAACAACAATGACATAACGGGTTTGGCAAGTATCGACAATATCTCTCTCATCAGAATTGAGGGGGGTGGTATGGTGGGTGTGTCTGGTATAGCAAGCCGATTGTTTAAAACACTTGCACAAAGTAAAACCAATGTTATCCTGATTACGCAGGCATCATCGGAGCATTCAATTAGTGTAGCAGTTGAGCCAAAATATGCAGATAATGCCGTCAAAAACCTTAAAGAAGAATTTGATGCGGAATTGAAGCAGAGGAAAATTTCAACCATCGAAAAGGAGGATTCTCTTTCGGTTGTGGCTGTTGTGGGTGCCAACATGAGGCGTCAGTCGGGTGTCAGTGGAAGAGTTTTTAAGACACTGGGTGATCACAAGATTAATGTTCACGCAATTGCTCAGGGATCCTCAGAGCTAAATATCTCATTTGTCATTTCATCAGCTCACCTTAAACAGGCGATGACTGCTTTACATAATGAATTTTTCTTTGAGGGGCGAAAAGTCTGGAGCATATATCTTGCGGGTCCCGGGAATGTGGGAGCACGGACACTCGCATTAATGAAAAACAAGGTAAACATTAATGACAGGATTGAATTAAGAGGGATTATCAACTCTAAAAAGATGTTGTTTGGTGAAAATTTGTTTTTGTTGGAAAATCCTGTGGAAGAGCTGTTAACTTCCGGTCAAAAAAGTGATCATAAACTCTTCCTTCAGGCAGTGGAAGAGGACAAAAACTCTTTCAAAATTTTTGTGGATACATCGGCAAGTGAAAGGGTAGTGGAAATGTATGCTCCGTTGTTGAGTTCTGGTGTGAATATTGTTGCAGCAAATAAAATTGCCAATTCATCTTCATTGGAGTATTACAAAGGACTCAGACAGGCACTCGCCAAAGGGAAATCAAAGTTTAATTATGAAACAAATGTGGGGGCGGCGCTTCCGGTAATTCGTACTTTAAAAGACCTTCTCACAACGGGTGATAAACTTGAAAAGATTGAAGGGATTATGTCGGGATCGTGTAACTACATTCTGACAGCGGTTTGGAACGGTGTAAAATTTCAAGATGCATTACAAAAAGCAGGGGAGATGGGAATTACTGAACCCGATCCCGTAATTGATCTTTCCGGGATGGATATTGCCAGAAAACTCTTGATCCTCGTTAGAGATGCCAGGCTGGATTTTGGGATGGAGGATATCGAAATGTCGCCTCTTGCCCGGAGGGATGAAGAGGGAAAAGTCCATTATCTTGATATTGATAAGTTGGTAGGGGATGCCAAATCCCGGGGAAACAAGTTAAAGTTTATAGCTTCATTTGATGATGGCAAATTAAAAGTATATCCAAAAGAGACAACGCCGGATGATCCTTTGTATGTGGTTGATGATGTTAAAAATGTCTTTATTTTTTACACCAAAAGATATTCAAAATATCCGTTAGTGATTTCGGGTCCGGGAGCGGGTGTTGATTTAACCGCCTCGGGAGTACTTGATGATGTACTTAAAATAATTGGAAGTGTTTCATGAAGTCAAATCCGGAGCGGAAACTTGTGAAGAATTATGCCAGGGCATTTGCTCCGGCAACTGTTTCCAATATCGGTCCAGGGTTTGATCTAATGGGTTTCCCGCTATTTGATCTTGGTGATATTGTTGAGGTTACGGTAAATGATTTATCATGCTCCCGAATAACTGATATAGTTGGGAACACAACTTTAAGCAAAGAATTGGAGAAAAACACAGCGGGAGCAGCAGTAAAAAGTTTCCTTGATAAACATGCTCCCGGTGAATTTGTAGATATTGTTTTACACAAGTTGCTCCCGATTGGAAGTGGACTCGGATCAAGTGCCGCAAGTGCTGTGGCTGCGGTTGTTGCAGTTAATGCATTGTTATCAAAACCTTTGGAAATTAAGGATCTGGTGGAACATGCCCTCGATGGTGAAGTGGTGGCATCGGGTACGAGACATGGAGACAATGTAATTCCTTCACTTGTTGGCGGAGTGGTGGTAATCAGTGACCCCGTTCACTTTAATTACTTTAAATTTGATGCTCCTGAAGATTTAATTGTCCTCACTTTTCATCCACATGTGGAAATAAAGACAAGTGAAGCAAGGGCGATGCTCCCGAAAATGGTAGCTGTGAGTGACTCAATCAAACAAACTGCCGGAGCAGTTACGCTGATCACCGGGATGATTAAAGGTGATTATACTTTACTTAAGGCTGCATCTTCCGATTTTATTGCTGAACCGTTTCGATCAAAACTTATACCCGGTTACCATGAGATCAAGTTTATGGCCTCATCATCAGAGGCAATAGCAATGAATATTTCCGGATCGGGTCCCACATCTTTTGTTTTTTTTCGAACTTTGGAGGATGCAAAGTTATTCATTCCAAAGATTCAAAAGGTTTATGATAAAATTGGACTTGGTATAGATATTAACATTTCAAAAATCAACAACACCGGCGCTCAAATTCTGGAGGTTAGATGAGATATATCAGCACTCGTGATAACAAAAACGATTTTAATTTTAGAGATGCAGTCTATAACGGGATGGCTCCCGATGGAGGTTTATTCCTCCCGAAGTCAATTCCTCATCTTCTTGATGAGCCCGTTGAACTGGCAGATTTGTCGTTAACGGAACTGGCTCTCCATTTTTTATCGCCTTTTGTAACCGGGATTGATGAGGTTGATTTTGTCAGAATTGTTGAGCGGTCATTTAATTTTGATATTAATATACACTCTATCAACAAAAATATCTCGATTGCCGAGTTATATCACGGACTTACCCTTGCATTTAAGGATTTTGGAGCACGGTTTTTAGCGAATATTATGTCATTTTATTTACACGAAGAGGGGAAAAAGTGTAAAATATTAGTTGCCACTTCCGGGGACACAGGGAGTGCCGTGGCAAATGCTTTTCTGGGGATGGATTGTGTTGATGTGGTTTTGTTATATCCATCGGGGAAGGTGAGTAAAATTCAAGAGCAACAATTAACAACTCTTGGTAAAAATGTTACTGCACTTGAGGTTCAGGGAAATTTTGATGATTGCCAAAGACTTGTTAAAATGGCATTTGCCGATGAAGAATTGAGATCAAAAGTTAATCTGTCATCTGCAAATTCAATAAGTATTGCGAGATTGCTTCCGCAGGCTGTATATTATATTTTTGCTTATATGAACCTTTATGAGAAGCATGAAACCATTAATTTTGTGGTTCCAAGTGGAAATCTGGGGAATATTACAGCGGGATTGATGACAAAATTTGCAGGATTATCTGTCCACAGATATTATTCTGCATTAAACAAAAACGATGTTTTTGCAAATTATTTATCAACAGGTAATTTCACTCCACAACCAACAATTCAAACCATCTCCAACGCGATGGATGTTGGCTCACCAAGCAATCTTGAGAGGATAATATCACTTTATCATGGTGATGTAAATTCCGTACGCAGGGATGTTTCTGCAAAAAGTTACAGTGATGAAGACACTCTCAACAAAATTGGGGAGATTTACCGGGAGCACAATTATCTGATCGATCCACATACTGCCACAGGTATGTTATATGCTTCCGAGTTGGAAAGAATGGCACCCAGAGAGCATTTTATAGTAATGTCCACCGCACATCCCGCGAAATTTTATGATGATGTTAGTTCTGCCACAGGTGTTGATTTTAAGATTCCCGAAAGACTTGCTTCTTGTCTGAAAAAAGAAAAAGTCAGTAAGATAATCGGGACAGAATATGAAGAGTTTAAGGAGTTAATAGACAGCAGAAGCTGAGTCCGGTGTATAGAAGAAGTGATCGTAGACTATTTATACTTTTCACTTTTTTAATTGGATAATACCGATAATTTGAAAACAAAAATGGAAATTATTGCCCCGGGCATATAAATCTTTATATAAATATTGTATTTTAGAGGATCATGTAGAATTCTTTTCTACTAAAATTATAGAGTGTATTTTCCAATTTAAAAAATAACCATGAGGCAAAATAATGGGAAGTTTCAATACTAAAACTGCTTCAAACAGCAAGAAACTGACTATAATTGCGGTTCTTATATTTGTAATAGTAATTCTAAATGCTGTTATTCTATATCTGTACTTAAAAAAAGATCAAAATTCTGATCCTGCAAGAGATGCCCGATTGCGAGATTCCGCAGGAGTTGTAACAAATTCCGACGGGTCGGTTGCCCTGGACACGGTTAACGGACAGAATCCAGGCAATGGAAAAACCGAATCAAATAATTACCCACCACAGACCGCAGAGAACATTCCCGGAAAATATCCACAAGCGAGTTTTAGAGAGATTACATACCCTGATATAAAGGGGATGCATGTTTGGGATATAATTGTTATGAGGAATGAGATTTATGCACGCTATGGGCATATATTCACAAAAAGTTGGGAATTACGGGATTATTTTAACGCACAATCGTGGTATCAGCCCCTTTCAACCAATGTCGAAAATCAACTTACCGATTTGGAAAAAAGAAATGTCAGGTTTCTGTTGGATCACACTCCACAATTTGATATGAATAATATCAGGGGCAGCAATACCTATGTCAGGTAACAGGTGCTTGCGGAATAGTTTTTTTTCGGGTCTCAAAAAGATGTTGATAACATGTATTCTCTTCTTTTTATACTGTGGATGCGGACATCAAGACCCCGTAAATAAATCTGAGATTAACGGCGAAATTGTTGATGATACCTCATTGATGACGACAGAAGTTGTTACGAGTCCATTTGACACTGTAATCCAAAATAAGCTGAAAAAATTGATCAATTCCGGAGATTTTTCAGGATCAGTAATAATCACAGCTAAAGATGGAAGACAGTTTAAGTACTCAACGGGTTATGCGGATTATGAGAAGAAAATTATAAATTCAGATTCCGTTTTTTTTCAGGCTGCTTCTCTTACAAAAATTTTCACAGCATTGGCAATCTACAATCTGGAGCAAACGGGTAAACTGAAGTTTAATGATCCATTCGCCAAACATCTTAATTCAAAACTTCCTTACAACGATATCAGCATCCGTAATCTCCTGGATCACACGGCCGGAATTCCTGACTACATTGAAATAGTTGGAAAATTCTGGAAGGGAAAAGCCGGTCCCGATAATGAACAAATTTTTCAGCTTTATCGCGATAATAAAATAGTCGCGAAAACCGCCCCCGGAAAATATTTTAGCTATTCAAATATTAACTACATAATTCTAAGTTCCATAGTTGAAAATATTTCAGGTAAAAGTTTTGAAGGTTATTTAAGAGACCCGGGCAGTGGCAAAGTAAAAAATGCAAATGTATTTGGTCAGTCAGAATTGGGTAATACACCAGGCAAGATTGCAACACCCTACCTTTCTACAGGGAAAAAATACGCAAAAGTGCCTTCAGGTTTAATTTTACCTTTTGAAAAAAGAAAAGGATCGGGCGGTTTGTGGATCACTCCCAATGAGTTTGATCAGTGGCTTGGTGAAATGTTCTTCAAAATTGACTTTTATCTGAAGGTATTAAATGACAAAACCCTGTTATCAAAAGTTGGGTCATCAAACTATGTCTTGGGATGGTACAAAGTTAAAAAGAAGGATTTGGAGTATATCTATAGTTATGGAAAAAACCCGGGAATGAACTCTTTTTGTGCATATTTGCCCGGAAAAGAGATCACTATAACACTTTTTAGTAACACTGAAATCGATTCAAAAGCAAAGGGTGAACAGTTTGTTTCAATACTTCTTCAATAGAAAGTGTAATAATTACCTTTTACTGATTTTCCTCCTCTATCAGCTTTTTGTCTCGGTGAATTGCCAATCAGAAAACAAACCTGGGAAAACCCAGGATATTCAACTGGCAGGTACAAACTCAGTTGTCAACGGCGATTCCTTAAAGTTGAATGCCGGGATTGTTGAATCCACTACTCACCCATTCGTCATTGGTTATCCTGAATTTATTGATTCCGTTTCAGATAATTATATTTACTGGAAAGACGGGACAAAAATGGCGTTAAAAACTTCAGCCGTTTCTGAGCAGGATCTTGCAGAAAAAAACGCTGATGAATATGAGTCCCTTTTGTCGATGGCAGATCCTCATTCGATGCTTTCTGAAGATTACCCACTCCTTGAAGAGATTGGAATTCCCGGGAAGCATGAAGACCCCGGTAGATTCAGAAACAGTGAGTTTTTGAAGAAAATATACGGGAATAACAGTGGAGAAGTTGCGAAAAATCTTGTTAAGGTAAGATGGCTTAAAAAGAGACTAAACACCACGATGATGGTAAATAAAATGAATGGGGCAGCAGAGTCTTTGCAAAAGATATCTGATGAACTTGACAAACTGCCGGAAAAATTTTTAAAATATCTTAACTATCCAGCCGGAACATTTGTCTGGAGAAATATTGCCGGGACAAAAAGTCTCAGTGCTCACAGTTTTGCAATAGCCATTGATATAAATGTTTCACAAAGTGATTATTGGCGCAGTTATAACAAGGGAAAAGACGGATCAATCAAGTTTCGGAACAGCATCCCTGTAGAGATTGTCCATATATTTGAGAAACACGGCTGGATATGGGGCGGCAGGTGGTATCATTACGATACAATGCACTTTGAATACCGCCCCGAAATAGTTGCAGCAGTTAAGCTGAAATCTAAGAAAGGATAATATTCCTCTCCTTGAGGTGATCGAGTACAAACGAAAAACATTCATCTTTCATACCGATAAGTTCAGGAGGAAAACAACCTTTTTCTGTGAAAATGCCATTCAGAATTAGTCCGGCACCTGCAGTGCAGGTATATCCTGTTGTCCTTGACATTGAAGAAACGCCGGATGCCTCATCATATCGATCGAGAAGTGTTTGAGAGAATTCGACCTCTTCTCCATTAATTTTTCTTTTGGATTTAAGTCTCATCACGGTGAATTCAGGTTCTGAGTTTCCAAGTTTCCAGTCTTTAAAAAGAAGTTTTGCCGAAAAATCTCTCGGTTTAAGTTTCACTCCTTTTATATCAATTTCATCTTCCGAGAAAAATCCGACATGCCTGAGAGCTTTTATCAGGTCGATGTGACCCGGGTATCTTAGGGTTAATTCCCGCATATCGGGAACATCAAGAGTGTTCAGGATTGATCTTAAACCGTCGGTATAAAATGCCTCGAGGGTTCCAATTCCTTCAAAATCGACAAATTCACTCCCTGAGAGAGCCTCCCGTGTTACAATTCTGCCATTTTCTTTCACTCTTGCTGTTCGGGTATATTCCTCAAGCACATCAACCGGTGAGAATGGAGCTTTATATTGGAACGGATATTTTCTTTCAGCGGGAAGACCACCAACCATACACTCAAGAAAACTGACACCACCTTTGGCAAACTGATTCCCAAACCACATATTACTTAGTCCGGGGGCAACGCCAAAATCGACAATGGCGGTTACATCATTATCAATTGCAAGCCGGTTCAGGTTGTTATAATCTTCGGGAAAGAAGGAGATATCAACTATATTTTTGCCTGCACGAATTACAGTTTCCACAGTTTTATACCCCATAAATCCGGGAACAGCACCAACAACAAGATCAGCTTCTCTAATAATTTCTTTCAGTTTATTGGGATCAGACAGGTCGGCAGAAACCGTATTAATTCCAAATTCAGAAAGGAAAGCGAGATTTCCTTCATCAAGGTCAACTGAAGTCACTTTGCATGTTTGATTGAGGTCTCTGGCGATTGCTCTGCCTACCATTCCTGCTCCAAGTACAATTACATTTTTCATAATCTATCTTAAATTTTGGTCAAAAAAAATTTGTAAACACTTAAAAAGATAAGCAAAATAGAAGAAAAATTATGATTTTTTAAAAAACTTTTGTATTTTTACATACAAATTTTACAGATTTTGTTGACTTGTTCTTCCCCTGACAGGTCAACCTTAATGACGATCCCCGGCTATCCCCATTGCCGGGGTTTTTTTTTATTTGTACTTGAATTCCTGCCCGAATGCAACCAAATTTTTTAACTATTTTAGTATTGTAAAATTGTTCAATTAAACAGGATACAAATAGTGAGAATTGCCTTAACAGCGCTTTTTCTCCTTGCTTCGTTCACAAGTGTTGAAGCGCAGAAAGCAGAAAAAGTTGCATCAGAATCTGGAAAGATATTTATTGCTCCACAGGAGTCGCCCGACGGTAAATTCCTTGCCTTCACTCAAGAAGGATACAACGGGATTTTATTGTTAAATGAAAATAAAGAGATCAGCTTATTAACACAGGATCCGGCTTCAGGTTACGGATTTAAATGGTTAAAGGATGGCTCAGGAATTGCTGCACGAAGTGCAAAATACACCGGCTATAAAAGAGAAAACAGTATTGTTGTCTATAGCTTAAAAGGGGATAACACCCTTCAATTATCCGGACTTTCTTCAAAACTAACCATACTTCCCACAGTATCAACCGGTGGGGATGTTAGCTTTGTTGAAGCGGGTGAAGTGAAAAGTTTTAATACTTTTTCAAAGACAACAGAGGTGAAAGCTCCATCAGGAATTGCAGCGTTTATAGAAAATGACAAAATTTCTGTTGTTTCTGAAAACCGCCAAAAAATAGTAATCGATCCCGTTTCCGGGCAAAGGTGCATAAATGCAGTTTTGTCACCCGACGGAAAAAAAGTTGTGTTTGAAATTTTGGGTGGGAATCTTTTTGTAATCAACTCAGACGGCACCGGGCTTATCGACCTTGGAAAAGGTTTCCGTGCATCCTGGTCACCCGATTCCAAAATGATCACTTATATGATAACAGAAGATGACGGACATGTCATCACATCCTCCGATATTTTTACGATTTCCTTCGACGGAAGAAAAAAATCAGCAGTAACCTCCACAACAAACATCATCGAAATGAATCCATCTTACAGTGCAAACGGGGAATACATCTATTTTGACAATGCAAATGAAGGGGCTATTTACAGAATCAAAACAGAGGTGGTAAAATGAAAAAGTTTTTCTTAATAGCTCTGTTTTTATTCTCTGTTCCCGTATTTTCGCAAATAACCGGACTTTCGGGTTGGAATATAGTCCTTGATCCCGGACACAGTCAGCAGGAGAACATGGGGATATATAATTATCCTGAAGCAATGAAAAATCTTTATGTCGCAAAACATTTGAGGGATTTCCTCATGGATTCAACCGATATTGACACCGTTTATATGACGCGTTCAGACAGCCTCGTAATTGTGGGCCTCTCACAAAGATCAGACTATGCAAACTCAATAGGTGCTGCCTGGTTTCATTCCATCCACAGTGATGCGGGAGCTGCGAGCAGTAATACCACTCTTTTACTTTGGGGACAATATGCAAACGGTCTGGAGAAAGTTCCCAACGGTGGCAAGGCAATGAGCGATATAATGATTGGTAATTTGACAAAAGGAATGAGGACATCAACCAGTAGAGGATCCATTGGGGATTGCTCGTTTTACGGATGTACAAGTGGAGGTCCATATCTATCTGTAAACAGACTTACCAACATGCCCTCTGAACTGAGTGAGGCAGGATTTCACACAAATCCAATGCAAAACACACTCAATATGAATTATGAATATAAACGCCTCGAAGCGAAAACTTTCTTTTGGTCGATTATCAAATTTAAAGGGGCAAACAGACCTTACCCCGGTATAATGGCAGGAAAAATTACTGATTCGGAGAGTGGTCAGCAGATCAATGGTGCAACTGTAACCGTTGATGGCAGAACCTACACAACCGATACATATCAGTCACTTTTCCATAACTATACCACTGATTCAACCCTTCTCAGAAATGGTTTTTACTATTTTGAGAGAGTTCCGGGTGGGAATCAGCAAATCACAGTTTCAGCTCCCGGATATGAAACCTATATTGGTACAGTGGCGATGTCTGATACATTCTTTACATTTAAGGATGTTCAACTTGGAAATATTACTCCCCCGTATATTGCCGAGAGTATTCCTGCCGCCGGAGATTCACTTTATCCCGGATTAAAAAATATTCAAATTACTTTCAGTCGTCCGATGGATGTTGCCTCGGTTAACAGTGCAATCTCTTTTAATCCGCCTGTTGCAGGAACAACAAACACCTGGGGTGGAAGTGACAGAATTCTCACGATCACAACCACAAACATGACACCTTCGACCCAATATACACTCACGATTCAGCCAACAGCCAAGGATAAATTTGACCATCCACTTGATGGTGATGGAAATGGCACCGGCGGAGATGCTTATGTTCTTAATTTCCGCACAAAAATTCCTGATCATATTCCTCCTGCAGTTGTTACGAGCTACCCTCTGGGAATACAGATGGTTTATGATAAAAGACCGGTGCTTAATATTACATTTAACGAACCGTTAAAAACCTCTTCATTGAGTGGTAAACTTAAAGTTCAAAATACTCAGAATAATGCCGATCTTCAGGTTTATACAAGATATTATGGGGGTAACAATGTTTCTGCAATCAACATCTTTGTCAGAGAGGATATTGTTTTTCCCGTAATGTACAGACTCAGGGTAGAAGCCGGAGTTGAAGATATGTCGGGGAATGCAACCACAGAAGCGTACGAAGTCAATTTTGTTCTTGACCTCGGGTTTGTTGAAGAAGTTACCATAGACAATTTTGAGGCGGGAATCGCAAACTGGTGGGTTCCTCAGCAGAGTGGTACAACAGTTGGAATTTTAACAGACACCACAAATATATTTTCTGATGGTACCATCATCAATCATGGATCGGGCAGCAGCAAATCGATGAGACTTGATTACGGTTGGGATTTGAACGCAAGTGAATGGTTGATCAGGGAATATTATGGAGCCACTCCTGCAGATTTTGGTACAGGGAAATGGATACAGACATATGTGTTTGGAGACGGGAAAAACAACAAATTCCGTTTTTGCATTAATGATGCGGGGCCTGGAGGGCATGAAGTCAGTCCATGGTACACAGTAAACTGGTTTGGATGGAAACCGGTCTATTGGGAGTTTCAATCAGGAACAGGAACCTGGATCGGTAACGGGGTAATCGATTATCCTCTCAGCTTCGACAGTTATCAACTCTCTTATGAACAAGGAAACCAAAACATCGGTACACTCTACTTTGACGATGCCAGGGTTTTGAGTTGGTATGATGTTGGGATTAAAGAGGATGTTTCAGGGAATCCCGATGTTTATAATCTGGATCAAAATTATCCAAATCCATTTAATCCGACTACGGTTATCAACTTTAGTTTACCTTCAAGGTCAGCTGTAAAACTTGAGGTTTATTCTGTTCTTGGAGAAAAAGTTGCATCACTCGTGGATTCAGAGATGGATCGTGGAAGTTACAACTATTCATTTGACGCTGCAAACCTCCCCGGAGGAGTTTATATCTACAGACTCTCAACAGGATTTGGGGTTATCAGCAGGAAGATGATACTTTTGAAGTAGGAGCTCCAGAACTTGAGAGACTCGAGTACTTCAGTGACTCGAGTACTCAGGTTTCTCAAGTTTCTGAAGTCTCTCAAGTTCTTTCTTGATCTCGATAGTTTTGGTTTTAATACGTGGAATATTGTAATTTGAAATAAATAGGCATTGTGATCGTGAGTCACAGTCTGAGGATGTTACAAAAGTTGGAATCATAAATAATCGAGAAAATAATGAGTTTTCCTGAATTTGAAATAACAAATGAAACTGAGACACCGGTATTCTCATATTTGTATGAAGGGGTCTGCAATGGCAATTTTGTAATCAAATTTACTGAATATCTGTCGGCTGTTTATACTACTGTTATGACACCACGGGAATTTAAGATTGTATTATTTTGTTCAAATGAATTATTGCAGAACACAGGCTTTTACTCAATTAATCGGGATTTAAATGAAATGAGTAGTGCAGCCGGGATCGGTAAATTTTCTATTCTTGGAAACTCAGAAAAAATTACCATTTCTTCCGAAAATGCGGTTACCCCGGAAATGGCAAATAAAATGACTGCCAAGTTGGATTTATATAATGCCTTAAGCCAGGAAGAGTTAAAAACTCTTTATAAACAAAAACTCAAGGAAGAATCCCCCGAGGATTCAAAAGGTGGTGGAATAGGGTTTATTGAAATCTTAAGAAAATCAAAAAATCCTGTGATATATTCAGTGTTTGAAAAGGATAACTCAATATTTCTAAAATTAACCATAACAGTACTGAGAGCATCTCACGATGAATAATTTATTATTGGCAAAGACACAAAATACCTTTGGAATTAATTTCGATTGTTCCGCCGGAGTCCTTGAGCTGTGGGGCTCTTCGTATCCTGAAAACACCACCGAATTTTTTAAGCCGGTAATCGACTGGATTCAGCACTATTTTCTTGAGGTAACCGGCCACTTGACCCTCAATATAAGAATTGATTACCTTAATTCCAGCTCTATAAAATACTTCTCAGATATGATTGACAAGTTGGAAAACTACCACCGAAGTGGTGGCAAAGTGGAAGTGAACTGGTATCACAAAACCAATGACGAGGATATCAAAGAGATGGGCGAGGAGATTAAAGAGGATATTACATTTCCATTTAAAGTTATAGCAGAGTGAGGCAATAATGACAACAGATAAACCGGAACTTGACAGTACAGAAGAGATATTTTCTGACTACTTCGCAATAGTTGCAAATGCAAAAGAGTATCCTCAAAGAGGTGAGACCAACCCAAGAGCGATAATGATCGAGTATATGAGATTAACTGAATCCTATGAAAAATTGTTGAAGACTTCAGTGAGAATATCCAAAATGGGGGATAAAACTCAAAAAAAACTTCTCAAAGATAAAGAGTTGGTGGATTCGCTGAAGCATCTGGATTAGAGGAACTTGAGAGACTCGAGAAACTTGAGTACTCGAGTCTCTCAGATTCTGGAGGAATTAGAAACGGAAATCGACTTTTAGACAACTCGTTGCAGTTCGCCGCCGGGGTTCTGCCTAAAAATTGGTTTTCGTTTTTTTATTTGATTTCGATTTTTTTCCTAATGATTCAAATGGAAGATGGTCCTTTTGAAGTAAATTGGATTAAATGTTTATATTTACCGATCACTATTTTTCTTTTGAGTCAAGACCAATTATTGGAACTTTCATGAAAATCCAAAACAAAATTTTAAGGCAGATAGTAGTTTTTTCTCTCATTTTAATCTCATTTTCATTTGCACAGAAACAACTTGTAATAGGAGCATACGGATCGAGTGATGCACTGAATTTGCACGATACTACCAGTGCATTAAGTTTCAACATAAACACAAAATTACATGGAGTACTCCGCAAACAGGCGGACAGTTGGCTGACCTATACCGGAGATCAAAATTGGGGTAACAATATCCCGGCACTGAGCAAGTTTAAATCTGCAGCAGCGGGTTCACTTACTGCATCCTGGATTGCAGACAGTATGAGAATGCAAGGCTCAAGGTTCGAGAGTAACTGGTTGCGCAATTTTGATTGGATATTTTACTTATCAAGTGCATATCACAGGAAATGGTCAGCATATGAGAATTCATTCTTATTCTACGGATTGCAACTCCGCCACGAATCCGGTGAGTTTCTCAATTTAGATGGTATTGACTATTGGACAAATCGAACCTCTGCCGTAAACTCAAGGATCGTATTTGGTCCGACGACCTGGGATAGCCATCTTTCCGGTAAACCGGGAGGATACTATCAGGACAGCAGGTACCGCGGCTCTGGTAGATTTTGGGATCACGACCCACTCCGTTATTTAGTCAGGTTTTTCATAAGGCGAATTCCTCCACTTATCCCAGGTAACAACGGCAATGATACTCTGTGCATAATAAAAGTGAAAGTCAACTATTCATACTATGGAACATTAAGGGATACTGTTTGGGTTAATACTGTGAAATATGTTGATGTCAACGATTCAACAACCACCCCAATTTATCTTGCTTATGATCTTGAATTTATCCATGATAATTCAACCTTAAAAGGTTCGCAGGTACTTGATATAGAGAAAATCCAACACTTGGGCACAGAGTTCATAGTTGAGAACAAAACCACAAAATATCAATATGGTGTTGAAGAAATCGAAGTTTATGACAAATGGATATGGGAAAAGTACTATTCTGAGTATGATAGCATGTCCAGGATTGAGCGCCTAACCGAATATCTTACCTCGATTCGATATGATTTCACAGAGAGTCCTTCTTTTTATGACAACAAGTTGGACTACGCATTTACCATAGACGAACCCCATTCAATTGACAGTCATGATGCCATCAGAACACTGAGGGAATCTCTTCAGCAAATAGCTGCAGGAGGTTTTGGAGGGCTCACAAAAACTCCAAAACTATTTATCCATTTTTATCCTGAATGGAATGGTTATCGGAACAATGAGTTTATTCCGAACAGATATGCCAGGGAGGTGAATCCAGACCCATTTGTTTATTACTATCACTATGATGACAGGGACCCATTCAATAAAACCAACCGAAATCTACATTATCTACTTGAAGAATTTGATTCTCAGATAAAAACAAATGGTTTCCTTTTCACAATTGATGTATGGGATCAAGCATCAATCCATTGGTGTCAACCATCAAAGGAAGCTTTAAGCGCTGCCATAATGATGAATCTTTCGTACGGAAGTAAGGGAATAATATATGAACCGTTTTATTCTTATGGAAGTGTAAAAGGTCTGGTAGATACTGTAACTGGATCTTATCAACCAACAGATTTGGGTTACTTTGTTCGTGACAGTATTAATCCACGGTTGGCAGGCAAACTGGGCACAACCTTGGCAGAATTAAAATTCAATGGTGACAGAGTTTATTTGAGGAACTTGTATGATACACTTGGTACGGTAACAGATAAAAATATCGGAATTGATATTTCAATTCCAAATATCTCCCAGTCGGGATATTTTCTTGTTTCAAGGTTGGATTCAGATACACTCCCTTTGCGAAAGTATGTTATGGTTAGTAATCTGGAATCTGAGGGAACAAGTCTTAGGACGGTCAATTTTGTAATGAAATGTGGATCATTACCGCATGTAGCCAACCTGGCTATCAGGGATGTTGAAGGCAGGACAATAGACAAAGTGATAAACAATCTTCAGGGAATTAACGACACATTGTCGGTTACACTGAAGTCGGGAGACGGATCATTATTAAGAGTCTCACCAGTGGTTGAAGCAGGTGGAAGGGTCGATTTCAACGGGGATACAGTAAAAGGAGAAACCACTTTGGATGGCGATACACTCTTCATATCCGCCGGAAAAACACTCGTCGTTGCGGGTGACTACATATTGAAGAATGATTTGGTAATCGATTCCGGAGCAACGATTACCGGTATGGGCTATCTTATGCCAGCACCCGGAATAAAGATCAACTCCAAAGAATGGAAGAACTCTTTATTTAGAGGGAAAGAGAATAGTACAGTAAAATTGATTTGGTCTAAATACCCCGGAACAGGAACCGTTAACAAATATAAGATATATAGATCAAAAGGAGCACCAACTTTTCAACTAATCGGAAGTGTTGGGAAAGATACTTTATTTTATCGTGATACGACAACGGAAGCAAATAATTTTACAGGTGGCATGGAACCTTACGCTAAATATTTTGTAGTAGCAGAGGTAAATCGAAATGGAAGGCTGTATTCTGATTCAACAAAAGACCTCGGATATTATGATTTCCCGTCAAGTGGTGGTCCGGGTGGTTTAGAGAAGAAGGGATCGAAGGGATCGAGAATTTACAGATGGAACATCGCCCAAAACTATCCCAATCCTTTTAATCCCTTTACAACAATCAATTATGAACTTGCAAGTGAAACGAGAGTAACTTTGAAATTATATGACATAGTTGGTAGAGAAGTAATTACACTGGTGGATGAGGTAAAGCCTGCCGGAGAATATCAGGTTTCTTTCGATGGATCAGGATTACCAAGTGGAGTTTATATTTACAGAATAGAGACCGGGAAATATGTCCAAACCAGGAAATTAATCCTTCTAAGGTGAAATGGTTATAAGATGAGATCGAAAATATTCGCAGTATGGAAAAGTAGCGACATTGTTCTGAAGATTGTCTTAATGACTATCATCTTATTCTTGAGTCATAACACAGATGTATTTGGTACAATCCGCTATGTGAAAGAAGGTAACCCCACCCCACAGGCGCCGTACACATCCTGGGCAACCGCTTCCGACAGCATTCAAAAGTGTGTTAATGTCAGCCAAAGGGGAGACACTATTTATGTCGGAGCAGGGGTGTACAAGGAACGGATTTACAAGACTCCCCCGAATCTTACGATTTTGGGGGAAGAGATGCAATCAACAATAATTGACTGCCAAGGGCTGGAGGGCGCAACACTTTTCGACAGAACAATATTTTCCATTTCTGATTCCTTATTGGTAAAAAATTTCACTCTAATTGGAAACAGAAACTCAAATAATTACAGATTGATAACTACAGCCTTTTCAGACACCAGTTTTGGTCGTAGAGCGAGAGGAGCCAGTCTTTCTTATTCTACTTTAAAAAATGTCGCGAAAGCGATTCGTTTAAGTAATGGGGTGATATCTGATAACATTATGATTGATGTCGATATTTTCTTTGATGTTAAATTGGATGGTCAGAATGTGGATACAGTTTATCTATTAAATAATATTTTAGTGCATCCACTCTACTCAATGTTTCATTTTATCCTAAATTATCAGGAATATCCCCGAATCTTTGTGCGAAATAACATATTTTCAAAACCATTTGTTTCCTCAGATTTTTACAATCAACTCTACACTTCAGCGTTCACAATTGATCCCCGGGTTGAGTTTTCAAACAATCTCTTTTACACAAAATCCTACAACTCGGATGAAAACCCGTTCGTCAGCGGATCCGGCACTATGTCATTCTTCAATAATGTTTTTTGCATATCTGAGGGACCAAACAGGGAGTATCGGAAGGACTTTATGACGAGTTCCGGTAATGTTACCTTTACCAATAATGTGGTTTATGGTTTCGACAAGGGGATTTGGAACAGTTCCCCAAATCTTAAGGTAAACAACAACTGTTTCTGGAATGTACCCACGCCAATTAGCGGAACTCAACCCCCACTGATAAACAGTGAAAACCTCTTTGCTGATCCGATGTTCGTGAAGGATTATGGTGATTTTCCTGATGTGGATTTTCACCTTCAGATGTACTCCCCGCTAATAGATGCAGGTGATTCGTTGATACTTGACAGAGACGGTAGTCGTAGCGATATCGGACTGTATGGCGGTCCTTACGGTTTGAGTTATACATACCAGGATTATGCCCCTCGTGTACCGGCAAGAGTTAAATTAAGCCTGGTAAACTCACCCGGGGTTTATGAGTTATCCTGGAGACCAAATACAGAAGCTGACTTCAACAGGTATGAGGTTTATGCAGACAGTGTAATGGGCTTCATTCCGGATACCACACATTTAATTTGGAATGGAAACGACACACTCATTAACTATGTGCACAAGAAACCATACAATAAACCTGTCTTTTTTAAGATAAGGGCGATTGACAATCAGAATCTGAAGAGTAATCCGAGTGAGGAGACCGGGATAGTACCTGTATCAGTTGAGGAGGGAAACATTGTTGCTGAAGATTATCATTTGTATCAAAATTACCCAAATCCGTTTAACGGAAATACAGTGATAGAGTACAAATTAAAAACGAGATCAAAAGTAAGACTTGACATATATAACTCGAATGGAGAACATGTTAAGAACCTGATCGACAAAGAGCAGGACGCAGGATTTTATACGGTTACACTCAATGCCGAAGATATTCAGACAGGTTCTAACAACAGTCCACTACCAAGCGGAGTTTATATCTACAGAATCAATGTGGTTGAAAGTGAGAGGAACATCCCTGTGTATATTCAGAGTCGAAAGATGGTCTATTTGAAGTGAGAACCTCAGAGAATTTATACCCCTTAAGTTTCTTGTATACAAAAAACCTCAGAGGATTGCTCCACTGAGGTTCTGAATTTCTGTGTACTGAAGTTCCGAAGTACTGAGGTTCTCAAGTTCTTACTTGATTTCGATCGTTTTCGGTTTTATTCTCTCGTGTTTTGCGAGGCGGAGAATTAACTGTCCATTTTCGAAGGAGGCGTCAACATTTTCGGTGTCGATTGAGTCTGCAACCTTGAACTTGCGGTAATAATTTCCTGTGGTGATTTCCTTCAGGAGGATTTTTTTGCCATCAAGTTTGCCTCTGTCGATCCTGCCCATAATGACCAGATCACCATTTTCCAGTTTAATTCTAACATCGTCCCTTTTTACACCTGACATGGAAGCTACTACATAAAATGCATCTTCATCTTCGAGGAGATTAACTTCGGGAAGTACCCAATTCTCCTTGTCAAATGCCTCCTTCCATGTGTCTTCGGTTACTTTTACAACCGATTCGGTATTTTCAGTTTTATTTATCTCTTTTGACATGGTTTGTCTCCTTTTTTATTTTATTTCAATGCTTTTGTTTGGTTCAGGAGCTCTTTCAGCTCTTGCGATGGTAATTGTGAGAATTCCATCAGTAAATTTTGCTTCCACACTGTCTCTGTCAACTTCAAAAGGCATCTTAAAGCTTCTTTTGAAAGTACCGGTGATTCTTTCGTTGATGTAATAGCGGGTGTTTTCCTCTGTTTCCATCTTCTTTTCACCCTCAACAGTGATTGCGTTGTCAACCACGGTTAACTTAATATCTTCTTTTTTTAAACCCGGTAACTCGAGATGAATATTTACCTTGCCATCTTTTTCAACGATGTCTGCTCTTGGATTGAAGCAGGCAGGCTTCGAGAAAGTGGAATCAAGTTCCCTCTCGAGTGAATCAGCAATTGCGTTGCTCATTCTTATCATTTCTTTTACGGGGTTATAAACTAAAGTTCTCATTTTGATTCTCCTGTTTTTAATTTTTAGATGATTGTTGAACTCTTTGCCCTATATATTACAAAGAGTGTGCCAAAGTCAAAAACGGTTAAAATTCGAAAAAAACTGCAAGTTCTGTGATTTTGTATTGACATAATGACAGACAAAACGACATACTTAGTATGAAATTTTGACAGAGTATGACAAAACGGCATATAAAGTGACAATTCTTAAAATATCCATTAATAAAATTTGATAAATTGCAAATAAATGCGCAAATTTAGGTTCATGCTATACCATTTTCAGAAAGAACACCAATTGCGTTTCAGAAGCAGGTATTCAGTAAAGACAATTATCATTGCCGGACTTTGTTTGATTCTTGTTCAGGCGATAGTTCATTTTGCATTTGACCTCTCGGGTAATGGATATGATTATAAAGCCACCGATATGCTCTACTCATTTGCAAACAAAAACGGACACACTCCTCCCGTGAGCAACCGAGTTGTTTTTCTTACCATAAACGACAACACTTACGATTATCTAAAATCAAACCTTCTCGACCGAAAATTTCTTGCCCGGGGGATTGATGACCTGGCATCTTTTTCACCTGAAGCAGTAATGTTTGATATTCTTTTTGCAAGGCCCTCGTCACCAAAAGCTGACTCCATTTTTGCCGAATCGGTGAGAAATGCGGGAAATATCTGTCTGCCTGCCGGATTCTCAGTGAGTTTTGAGAACAGGGGAGGATTGGACCGTGAGGGAGTTTATTTTGAGCGGATGAAAAAAGAGTTTTTAATTCACCCGAAGGAGTCCGGGATTGGAAAACCATACATAGCCGGCAGGGGATTATATCAGGCTGATCCTTTTGCAGAAGCTGCGGGTTCGTTTGGCCATATAACCACAGTTTCGGAGGCAGACGGGGTTTACAGACTTTACCCCATGTTAATTAAGATTGATTCCGGATATATTCCTACTGCAACACTCTCGATGTTTTGCAAAATTTATGAGATCAATACAAATGATATTGAAGTGAAGTGGGGAGAGAGTATAACCATTCCGGCAGGGAAGGAAAGCAAACTTGAAAAGGATATCATAATCCCGATCGATGAACATGGAAGGACATTTATTCCTTTTGCTGTGAAATGGCAAGAGGATAAAAGAAAAATGGAGATCAGAAATTTTATTGAGAGGGCAGAGAACCCGGAACTCACTGATGAACTTACTGAATTTTTTGAAGGAAATGTAGTATTTGTTGGTGATGTGTCCACCGGCATTTCCGATGTTGGCTCAACACCAATTGATGATAATGCACCTCTGGTTCTTATTCATGCTGCCATCATGAATGCATTTTTCACCGACTCCTTTTACAGTTTTTTCCCAACGAATATTCTGTTTTTGATAGTTATCGGTATTTCCATTCTGCTCACTTTTCTGGCAACTTTAAAGAATGGAATGGTATTTAATGTTTTTTCGTGGGTGGTTCTCTTTTTAGTTATACTTTTTGCATATATACAGCTAATGGATGGGTCCATCTTTCCTGTGGTTACGATGCAAGCGAACATTTTTGTATGTTATCTTGTGTTATTGGTGATTATTCAATATACTTCGAGTAAGGAACAATCGTTCATTAAGTCGGCATTTTCAAGATACCTTTCACCAACTGTGGTGGACAGATTAATCGAAAATCGTGAAGGTCTGACACTCGGTGGTGAAGAGCGTGAATTAACGATATTTTTTTCAGATATAGCAGGGTTTACCACTATTTCTGAAAAAACAAATCCCCAACAGCTTGTAAAATTGCTTAATGAATATTTTACCGAAATGACAACAATTATCACCAACAACGGTGGAATGATTGACAAATACATCGGTGATGCTATTATGGCGGAATTTGGTGCTCCACTCTATTTTGAAGGCCATTCACTGGCAGCAACCAGGGCGGCACTTCAGATGCAAAAGAAATGTGACGATCTGAATAAAATATGGAAACAAAGGGGTGATCCCGAGATCAGGGCGAGAATAGGGCTTAACTCGGGTAATGTAATTCTTGGAAATATGGGTTCACATCAGGTGTTTGACTATACAGTCATCGGTGACTCCGTTAATCTTGCTTCGCGTCTTGAAAGTGCCGGAAAAAAATACGGGTGTAATATTCTCATTTCTGAATCTGTATATACCGGGATTGTGGGATCGGGAATACAAACCAGACTTCTTGATTACATAAAAGTAAAAGGGAAAACAAAACCGGTTAAGGTTTTTGAAGTGATGGATGATGAATATTATGAAAAATACAGAGAATATTTTCTTCGATTTCAAGAGGCTTTGGATGAGTATTATAACAGAAACTTCACAAAAGCAGACGAACTTTTTTCCATTTGTACTGACTTAAAACCGGGTGATCCCGCTTCAATCGAGTTTATAAAAAGAATAAAATACTTCGATGAAAATCCGCCTGAAGCCGACTGGGATGGCTCTTTCGAAATGAGGGATAAATGATTATATAAATTGGATACTCGATTAATATTAAATTTGTTTTCAACTTTTATGAATTTACCAATTAAATGGCGAAAATGAAACGATATCCAATCCTTTTTCTTCTTTTTATATCAACAACTGTTTTTTCTCAAAACTATGACGACCTTAGTTTAAAGGTACAGTCCTTTTTCTCGCAAGGTAATTTTGGTGCTGCTATGGTATTCGCCGAGCAGGCAGCAGTGCAGGCGGAAAAGGAATTTGGTAATGCCGATACGATGTATGCCAAGGCATTAAACAACCTTGCAATGATCTATCAGAGACGGCTGCGATACCTTGATGCTGAAAGAACCTTCCTCAAAACACTTAAAATAAAAGAAAAAGCCGCAGGAGCCGTTAACTTTTCATACGCCACCACACTTGTAAATCTTGCCGATCTCTACAAATTCAGAAAAAATTATGTAAAAGCGATTGAATATTACCAACTTGCTGCCAACATTGACAAGCAGGTGACAGGTGAAAATTCAGAAATGTATGCCTCTGACCTGGCAAATATCGGGAGGGTTTATTACTTCCTTGAAGAAGTGCCCAAAGCGATCAACTACTTGACAAAATCGCTTGAAATCAGGGAGAAAATAACGGGGAAAGACAATGCACAATATGCGATTAATCAGGTATATCTTGCTGATGTTATCGCACTGGCGGGGGATTTTGCCAGAGCGGATTCCTTTTATAAATCGGGACTAAGGATACTATCCTACAAAGTTGGAACAGTTCATCCAATTTTTCTCGGTGCTCTTAAACAACTTTCCGTGTTATACCGGGACAAGGGTGAAATTAAGATTGCTGATTCACTCATTTTTAATGGATTGAGTATAATTGAACCGAGATACACGAGAAAAAGTACACTCTTTTTCGATTTTTTAAGTGACCTCAGTGAGTTAAAGGTTTTGCAGGGCGATTTGATCAAGGCTGAAGAATACGCAGTTGAAGTTTACCAGGGGAGGAAAGAGCTGCTTGATTCACTTCATCCCGACATTAACCGGGCTGCATTGCAGGTAGCCAAAATCTTCTTTAAACAAGACAGGTTTGAAGAAGCTTCCATAATGCTGGCTGAGTTTTTTGGCAGATGTCTCGATATCAGACAATTAATTTATCCTGCACTTTCAATCTCTGATATTCAACTTGTTGAAAAAGATGTTCAACAGGCGTTTGATCTTTACAATTCCATCTACCTTACCCAAATGGAATCAAATGATGAGGTGAGGCATCTCGCTTTTAACAATTATCTTATACTCTCGATGATGAATCCCGGGAAATACTGGTACTCAAAAATGAAACTTGACGGGCAGTATCTCACAGAGGAAGAGAGTGATTATGTTTTCTGGCTTCGTCATGCTGAATATTACGGAAATCTCCGACTTTTAAGCAAAAAAGAGTTGGCAACATGGATGGAAAATATTGATACAGTCTATTCTGCGGTTTCTTCATCTTCTCAAAAATTGGCATCAGATTCACTTTTTGCCAATACTTACACCCGTTTTTCGTTTGAATGGCAGGAGTATCTTAAAACTCTCAAGCCGGATGAAGCCACGGTTGTGATAATCAGGGGTGAAGTGAACACAGAAAAATATCCGGGTGAGGTTGTATATGCAGTTTTGGTATTAAGGGGTGGAGAATCAAAGGATCCTGAATTTTTGGGTCTTTATGATGGCAACAAACTCGAAGAAGAAGTAATGAAAGAATATAAAAAGGCGGAGTTCTCCGAAAAGGGGAAAAAATTCTATAAAGAGCTTTGGCGCGACCTGAATTTAGACCTGAAAGACAAAAAGAAACTCTATGTTAAACGCTCAGGAATATACCTGGAAGTTGCCATAGAGCTTCTCTTTGATGCCGAAAGTGGTAAAACTCTCGGAGAAATATATCAGATAGTATCGGAGTAAGAACTGTCGTAGAGGTGATCGGCCATGCCGAGCCCAAGATAAGTCTTTTCGCCAAAACCTGCAATAAACCCGGTTCTTATAAGATTTGGGTCACCCTTAATTGTGCATGGTGACAGGATACCGATAACATCAGTAGGTTTCGCCTTTGGATTTTCAACACAAATCTTTTTGGTGATTCTCTCATGTTTCGCCATATATTCCTGATCCCATTCAACAGTTAAAGGACCCGCTTCATAACCCGGATTTTTTGAGATTATTTTATATTTTTCAAGCAAATTATCTCTCAACAGAGCATCCAACTCGTGTTTATCTTCAGGTCGGAGAAAATAAATTCTCTCCTTCTGATTGATAAATCTGAAAGTTGAAAGCACCAATGGAGATAAAAAGATAAATCGCATTTCGTCACCGAAAGAAGTTTCGGGGATAAAATCGAGTTTTGCACCTCTTATGCCAACATCCTCACCCTCAATCTTCACAGTAAAATCTCTTTTAACTGAATCAGCCAATTGATCAAAATCAAGGTAATCCGGTAAACTAGGAAAAGATACATGAATGTAGGCTTTAGGTGAAACCAGTTGAATAATTGGTCCCGACATTTTCATCTTTTCAAAACGAAGTGAAAAGGTAAAAAGGTCGAATTTCTTTGGGTTAATGAGATAATCATTTTCCCGAAGAAAATCAGCAAATCGTGGTGATTCAAGCTTTAAGAATTTTCTTATAGCAGTTGAAATACCATAATTGTAATTAACAGATATTTTTCTTGGTTCGATGTGAACCGCAATTCTTATTCGCATAGATCCCGTGTACGATTTCGAATCGAATTTGATTAAAGAAAGATTTGAAACAATGGTTCAAATATGAATTTAAAGATAACACTAATTTAACAAAAAAAATAGTATTTTACTGTGAATCAGATCAATATTCGATAGTAAATTTAAAGTTTATCCAGGTTACCTCTGTGGAGTTACCGGTTGCAATCTGTTTTGCGGTTTTATGTCTAAATGAGAGAAAAAAGGTCAGGTCCCTGAAAGCCTCGTATGAAAGTCCCACTTCAAGGTCATCATAATTATAAACATCACCTGATAAAAACTTAATATGATCTGAATCGACATCGGCTCTGTGTGGTTCAAAAAGGTTTCCGCCGGCATTATAGGTCAAATTTCCGTTTTCGTCATATAGATTTAAACCTTTTCTTGTGTGGCTAAAAGATGCAAAAATATTAGTGACATAATTTAGAGCATATTCAGCCTTAAAAAGGATTTGATCAGCGTTGGGACCAATGATATGACCCACAGGAGAGTCCCACGAAGTATAAGTGTTTCCGGGGTTGGTGTGGGTATAGACATAGGGTCTTATCCGGGTATATTCTGCAATCATGGTAAGATCATTTATTGGAGTGTACCAAAAAGCTCCAAGTTGATACGCTGTTTTGTTTGAAAATCGTTCCAGATCTGCCAATTCACCCAGAATATTTTCATCGAGGAAAAATGATGCCTGTAATTCAAGATCAGGTATAAAATCTGACTGAAAGTCGAAGAATAAAGTTCCATTGTCCCTGTCTTGAAGTGACATCTCAGCAAATTTATAAAATATGAGTGGATTAAGATATGCCAGATCGAGTCCTCTTCCCGAATAAACAATAACTTCGCCGATGGAGACATCAAAAAGATCGGGAAAATGTAATTGAAACTTGTTGGCAGCAAAATATTTGGTATAATTGTCGTTTCTGATTGTTTGGAATCGTCCAACGGTTGAAGCCTGGTAAGAGGTGTATCGGACGGGTCCATACTTAAATTGAAATTTTAAAAAGTCGAGATTTGCATGGTTACCTGACAAAACGAGGTTACTTCCGTAGCCAAAAGAAAACTTTGTTTTTTCTCTTCCAATTTGCGCCAAGACTTCCATCCCTTTAGTCGGGGTACTGCTCCATTTTAGGTAGCCGTCAGTATAGTCATAACTTGGGGCGAACTCAATATTTTCAACAAACTTAAAATTGTAGGCAAGCCGGGGATCAACATCCAAAGAAAATTCTCTGTTCCCGGTGGCAAGTCCTTTGACGACATACAACATATAACCAAAGTTGTCGTTTACAGTACCTTGCACTCTAAAACCCACATCATAAATGGCCGAATTATTTATATCGGGTTTTAATCTGTGACCATATTGAAGTGATCCAATCCCCTCAGCATAAACAGAAACGAAGTCATTTTTATAAGCCCAGAGGTATTTGATTTTGTCTGAAACAATGTCTTCCAGGTTTTGAGCAAAACTTTCTCCACCCCAAAGTTTTGTGACATTTTCACCTTCTGTCACCCCGGAAAAATTTTCAATGAAACGGATCAATTTTTGTTTTTCGGTGGGGGAAAGTTTTTTATCCTGTTCTTTTATTTGCATCAAAAGACCGTTAACCTCGGCTCTCGACATGTTTGGTACATCATCGTGGATACTCTCGATAATTCCTTTCACTTTCATCCTTTTCAGGAATGAATAGACAGGATTGTCGATCTGTATATTTTCAACCTGTGCAAATGTTGATATTGAAAAGAGCACGATTATAAAAGCAAGAGTTGTTAATTTCATATTATATAACATCCAAAAGGTCTAATGCGATAAGAAAACTTGAAACAAGCAGGACAATTTTAACAATTTTTTCACCATGTTTTGAAAGCACTTTCGCTGAGAACCAGGCACCAAAAATGGAGCCAATTCCCAACACAAATCCGGCGATCCAATCGATTTGACCATGATAAACAAAGATAAAAAATGCCGGAATAGTGAAAATAAATGCGATAAAAACTTTATGGACATTCACTTTCACGAGATCAAGTTTGAGAAAACTCCTCAATACAAACATAATAAATATGCCGGTTCCCGCCTGAATGAATCCACCATAAAACCCTATTGCAAAAAGGAGCGGGTATAAAAGAAGTTTCGATTTTACCGGGTTTGCCCCCTCACCCGTCTTTACAGGGATGAACATAAGCAGCGACAAAACGATAGTTACCACACCGAGAATTTTAACAAATACATCTCCATCCACTTTTACAGCTGCGAACGCACCAATAATCGCCCCCGGAATGGTGTAGATTGCAAGTCGAAATGATTCCTTAAAATAACTCATTTTTTCATTCGAAAAAGCTACAACGGCAGTCAGGTTTTGCATTAAAATGAAGATGCGGTTTGTACCGTTTGCGAGATTGGGATCAAGCCCGATATAAATCAGAGCGGGAAGAGTAAGTATGGAGCCACCGCCTGCCATAATATTAAGTATGCCGGTGAAAAATCCTGTTATGAGAAGAAGAGAATATTTAAGAAGATCGTCCAAAATTGTTTTTCTGAAACATGAAAAAGTTAACAGACAAAATTAGTAAAAAAAATTAGAACCCCGGAACTTCGGAACCTCGGAACCTCGGAACTTCGGAACTTCGGAACTTCGGAACCTCGGAACTTCGGAACCTCGGAATCTCAGAACCTCAGAACCCCGGAACTTCGGAACCCCGGAACTTCGGAACCTCGGAACTTCGGAACCTCGGAACATTAGAATTATGCATATCGGGAACTTGAATTTGATAATAATAGTTTGTAATAATAAAGCACGGAGGTTATAATGAGATTGTTTGTATATGCATCTTTTGTTGCAGCTTTTATTTTGGGTTTTTCGTGGACGGGACACACCACATTAGCCGGCGACAATGGTGATCCTAAAAAGGAAGTAAAAAAACAAGAGTGTCCTTATTCCACAGGTGGTAAAACAGCCACTTGTCCTTATTCCGGCAAAAAAGGTGCTTTAAACAATGAAAAGCAGAAAGCCGGAGACTCTGAATGTCCCTATACAGGGAAGAAGGGTGAATGCCCCTATTCAGGTGATAAATCTGAATGCCCTGTAACAGGAGAAAAGGGAAAAGTTTCTTCTGATAAAGAATCAATGCCTGAAAAGAAGATTGAAGTAAAAAAAGTTTAGTTCAAAACTAATTAATTGTTCGCAGAGAGAGGCTGCTTCGAAAGAGGCAGCCTCTTTTTTTATGCCCGCTCAATTCACAAATCGGTATTTCTCCTTTTTACGGTAATAGATACCATGAATTGATTCAGGGGAGAGCGAAAACTCATCGGCAAGAATCTCCTTAATGATGCTGGTTTTTAACCCCTGATTTTTTAATTCGTCGAATTTTTGTTTGATTTTAAAGTTGCGGTAACCCGATTCATCAATTAAACCAAGGTTTCGCAGTTCTTCAAAATTCTTTCCCGGAAGTGTATCCATGTTCTCCTCACTTTCACTATTTTGGCTATTGTTATTTGTTTAAAATGTGTTACATTTAAGATGTTAATCTTACAAAAAATAAAATAATTAACTTATCACGCTGCTAAACTAAGATAAATAGCTTATATAAGTCAAGTTTAAAATTGAAATGAAAGAAAAAATATTTATAGCCAGGAGGCTGAGAGAATTTGCATATTCAAAAACCGACAGGTTAAAAGATTTTGCCGGTTCACTTGACATGTCGCCACAGACATTAAACTCATATCTGTCGGGAAAAATCTCGCCAGGTTCAGAGCTTTTGATAAAACTCTCCGATTTGGGGTGTGACATCGATTGGCTCTTAACGGGGTCAGGAAAAAACTTGAAGGAGAAGGAATCCGGCAGAAAAGCCACAGACGGACGGGTATTCCGTGTCCTGGGCACAATACCTGCAGGCAGGGCTGATATTCAGGACTGGAGTGAACTCAACGAATTTAAAAACCTTGAGTATGACCCCGACACCCATTTTTATTTGAAAATTGATGAAGAATTTGGTTACAGTATGATGCCGATGGTAAATCCCGGAGATTATGTATTGGTAAGTCTATATGGCAAATTAAAAGATGGTGATCTTGTTGTTGCCCTTTACGACAAAACAAAGGGGGCATTAAAACTCTACTCTGAATCGAAGGATATTCCCGGAATAGTAATTTTGACTTCGTACAATCAAGCTATTCCGCCGATGTTTTTCAAAAAAGAGCAAATTAGAGCTTATAAAGTGGTCTTGATAGAAAAGAAGGTATAATGCCTAAAAAAGCGGATTATCTTCAAAAATCTTCCCGCAAGGGAATGAAAACCACATTGCTTGGAATTCTTGTTTCATTTGTTCTTGTGATAATAAAGGGAACTGCGGGAATAGTTGGCAACTCTTATGCTTTGATCGCAGACGCAATTGAATCACTTTCGGATATTTTTACTTCAACCATTGTTCTTGCGGGACTAAAATACGCCTCCCGTCCCAAGGATGCAGACCATCCTTATGGTCATGGAAAAGCGGAACCACTTGCCGGAATGTTTGTTGCCCTCATGCTTGTGGCAGCTGCTATAGTAATCATCGTCCAGGCACTTCATGAAATAATCACTCCACACCATGCACCTGCACCATATACTCTGCTGGTTTTGGTGGGTGTTATTTTTGTTAAGGAAGTGCTGTTTCGGAAGATAATTGTTGTAGGTGAGGGTTTGGGCAGTGTGGCAGTTAAAAACGATGCCTGGCACCACAGAAGTGATGCTATTACATCTGCTGCGGCATTTATCGGAATTTCAATCGCCTTGATCGGTGGAGAGGGTTATGAACAAAGTGACGATTATGCAGCACTGTTTGCCTCATTCATAATTGTTTACAATGCAATTTCACTTTTTATGCCTGCGCTCAGGGAGATACTTGATACTGCGCCTCCCGAGGAATTCAGGGAGAAAATAAAAGTCTGTGCAAAAAAAGTGAAAGGTGTGAGGGATATTGAAAAATGTTTTGTCAGGAAGATGGGTTTTGAATATTACATTGATATGCATGTAATTGTTGACGGTGATATTTCTGTTCATGACGGCCACGAGATTGCACATTGGGTGAAGGATTCCATTAAAGAGATGTATCCGAGTGTATCGGATGTCCTTTGTCATATTGAGCCGTTTGCCCCACACCTTTACAAAGTGAAAAATGAAGACGGAAATCTGTTTTTGTGAATGCAATAATCCAATAATGCAATAATTCAAAATCAAAATGCGCCCCGGAGGGGTGCCGTCTGGGTAGAATAATTCAAAATCAAAATGCGCCCCGGAGGGGTGCCGTCTGGGTAGAATCGAAAAAATATATCGAATTTTTAAAGTCGGCCCCGGTAGGGGTCTCGTCTGGGTAGAATAATTCAAAATCAAAATGCGCCCCGGAGGGGTGCCGTATGGGTAGAATCGAAAA
>Ga0209573_1001247_pt1 | contig 41194 bp, 46 predicted proteins | sample TNRBio252014_DNA_FD_185870 | JGI IMG/M metagenome (GOLD analysis project Ga0209573, IMG submission 185870) | Wastewater treatment Type I Accumulibacter community from EBPR Bioreactor in Madison, WI, USA - TNR Reactor_6/25/2014_ DNA (SPAdes)... | ecosystem: Engineered > Bioreactor > EBPR >...
ACCGCAAACGACCGGAGGGCAAAGTGCTCCCACTGCGGGTGCGTGACCTGATACTCGTCGGTGCGGGAGGGGCCGCGCCGGGTGTAACCCCAGTAATGCTCGGTGATAAATTCGGCGTGGGAACCCGGTTCGGGCAACGCGCCGTGCTCTTCCGGTTCCACGGCAAAGCGGTGGGTTTTTCCGGCTTTCGACCACCGGTAATCCGTTCCGGAGACCCGGCACCGCCACGTTTCATACGGTTCGCCGTAGACGGTGCGGGCGACCCATGCGATCGCGGGCCGTGGCACCAATTCCTTGATGAACACCACCCCGCGCTTGTCTCCGCGGCGTACGTAGAAGCGCAAATTGACTTCGACAAAGTTCACGTGCCCCGGAATCCGCACGCCCCGAACCCGGGTGTTGAGAAACTGGAACGCGACAAGCGACACATAGTGCTTTCCGTCGTGGGTGTCGAGTTCTACGCCGCTTGGCACCCGCGCCGCGAGCAAGCCTGGGTCTACGGCGTAGTTCGCGAGGGCGAGGTTTCGCCACTCGGCAGTGAGGAACGGTCGCGGCATGGCGTGAGTCTACTTGCGGTCATTGAGTGGCAGAGAGTTCGGAGACTCTTCCAACTGATTCTACTGATTCAATTTTTTCCCAAGGAATCGCCGTAAATTTTTGATTGGACTCGATAACGACCATTCGACCATCTATTACCTTGACCTGCCCTGTCAGATTTGGCTGGTCATGAAGTCTTATGCTGACTTCAGGGCCTTGATGCCCTCCGTAGGCAACTGGCAAAAACGGCACTACAATCCCCATTACTAGAAAAGGAGACATGCAGCCAACTAGTCTTGTGCTTGAGGACAAGCTTGAGACACTCCGGAGTTTTAACAAGACTTGAAGCGCGAAGAATGTTGCATGCGCGACCTGAGAAAACACTATATAGTGGGCAATCGTATTCATTCCGGCTAGAAGGAAAAATATTGCGATTACGATGCTGTATACGATTGGGTGGATTCCAATAGAAAATAGAGTTCTCAATTTTTGCTTTAGTCCGCCTGAATCTAAATCGTCTTTGTAGGCTTCAAAATTCAATGCATATCTGGCATATGGCACTGATAAGACGAGTGTTAGCAGCCCTAAGGAAATTGCTCTCTCTCGCGAGACTTCAATATTTCCGACTCCAAGTCTCCGATCTATAGTCGAAGCTACCGCGATCCCAAAAACGTACATAAGCCCGGAAAGCAGCGCAGCGGCCGGGACAAACTCACCGAGGGATTTCACAAATTTGATGAGCATTGGCGTAAGTGACTCGCTTTCGGTTGTTTCTTCCACTACAAAGAATCATACTCATAAGAGACCTTTCTCGGCCCTGTCCTAAAACTTCAACAACAAAATATTCCTGAGGACCGACCGCTTTAAAACCAGGCTTTGCAACGCGCAGCCACGCGGGACCGTGTACTAAGCACAGACGCACTCTGCTTTGAACACGCGATGACCACGGACAACTTGTTGCCCGCCGCCTTTCATGGCGGCGCGTTTTGGGAAAGCCTAGACCCCACTTACCGGGCTACCCACCCCGATGTGGTGGCGGCGGACGTGCTCGACGCCTGGTTTCCGCCTGCGCCCGAACTCATGGCTGAATTCACCGAAGCATTGCCCGCGCTGATTCGGACGTCGCCACCCACCCACGCCGCCGGAATGGAAGCGGTCATTGCCGAACACCGCGAACTGGCTCCCGAGAGTGTTTTGGCGGGGCCGGGATCATCGAGCCTGATTCACCTGTTGCTGGGGCACCTTCTCACCCGTGAGGACACGCTCGCCGTGCTCGAACCCACGTATTCCGAATACCGGTTTGTGGCCGAAAACCTTGTCGGTGCCAAAGTGGCCAGTTACACACTGGACTCCGACTCCGGGTTTGCCCTCGACCTAGACGCCTGGACGGACTGGGTTCACCGCGTGAAGCCCCGGGTGGCCGTCCTCGTTCGGCCCAACAACCCAACTGGCTCGCCCAGTGACCTAAGCGGGATACTTGCCCGAATTCCCGACGGCTGTACCGTGATTCTGGACGAGGCGTACCTGGATTACACGGATATGCGGTCGGGGGATTCAATCGCGTGCCGAAACCGAAACGTGGTCGTGATCGAGAGCCTGAGTAAGGGGTTTGGGCTCTCGGGGTTACGCTCGGCGTATGCGGTGATGCACCCGGATTTGGCGCGGGAACTCCGGCCGAAACTGCCGCCGTGGTGGGTTTCCGGTCCGGCGCAGTGGTTCGGCTGCCGTGTATGGGACCACCTGAGCTATTACCGCCAAAAAGTGAGCGAAACCGACACCATGCGGGCGGGCCTAGAAGCCGAGTTATCCCAACTCCCCGGTGTGCTGAGGGCATCGTGCGCGAACTGGGTTCTGTGGGAACACGGCGGAAGATGTTCGACCCCAGACCTGTTAACGGCGTTGCGGCACCGCCATATTTATGTCCGGGACGCATCCGCCACGGGTCCGTCGCTCTCCCCCCGGACGCTTCGCATCGCCGTGCGTCCGCCGGAAGAGCAACAGCGGTTGCTTGCCGCCCTGCGGGATGTGTGCCTCGCGAGTTCCTAGATCGCGCGGATTCGGTTGTTCTTGGCGTCGTGCGTGATCTCGACCAACCCCATCGCTTCTAGGAGCGGCGGGAGGTAAACGCCAAACCGCCCGCGCAGGCCTTTTTTGAGGCCGTACCAGCCGCCGACCGGGTTGTCGGCTGACCTGCCCCACGCTTCAAACGTGTCGGGCTTGGCTTCCTTTTGCTCGTCTGCTCCGCCCAGGTCCATCCAGTCACCCCGCGCCTCCAACATCGCGACCGAGTCGTCAATGCACCGTGCGTCATAAATGAGCGTGGTGGAGCCCACCACGCAAAAAATAACTTCCGCGTCGTCCTTGGTGCCGAAGTACATCTGGTAGTCCGAAGTTCCGGGCGGGGTTTTAAGTTGGTAGGGATTCTCTTTGCCGCGTCGTTCCATAGGCGGGACCATACCACGTCATAACAATTCTTAACAATAAATTCTTGCTTTTCGTTATTTGGGTTCGCCAAGCCATTCGACGTCTATTCCGCGCGCCAAAAGGAGTTCGTGGAGTTGCCCGAGGTGGCCGTGCAGATGCCGCAAATTGAGCAGAAGTAGCTCAACCCGACTTACGCCCGGGTACCACGTGAAGCCACACGTCGGGGCGTCCAGATCGAGCGAATCAATACGGCCATCCAACTCAGATAAAATCAGGTCCGTAAGGTCAAGCAGTTCGGCCTTTGTGTAGGGCTCGGCAATTTCGACATCGCCTTCGAGCACGGCGCAGTGGTTGCGCGCCTTGCTCCACGATTTCCAAGACGCCAGGTCCTCATAGAGATATAGATGCGTGTACCCAAGCGCGTGGTAAGCAACTCGCCAAAAGGTTCGCGGATGATCGCCCGAGTGCCACAGGTCTTCTGGTGTAGATTCGATGAGTTGCCGCATCATTTGCAAAGCCGCACGGTGCTGGCGCTTGAGGGCAGATTCTAATTCCATGTCGGGGATGTAGACGTACGTCGAGATAAATTTGGTTCGCCTAATTGCAGACGGGTAACCTACGAGGCATGCCGCAATGGGCCGTCGTTGTGTTATGGGTGCTCGGAATTTTGCTGGTCGTGCTCGCCATCACCGAACTGCCCGCCCAGCATCGATTTATTGACTCAGCGGGGAAAGCGGACCCTTCGAAGCTAAAGTCATGGCTGGCTAAAGGCAGAGATCCGAATAAGCCAGGCTTGTTCGGACTTACGGCGCTAGGTTCAGCATCAATGGAAGGCCAATATGAGAGCGTCGAGTTACTGCTATCCCACGGCGCATCGCCCAATCACCGCGAAGGAAAAGTACAACCTTTACAAATGGCGGTGGATAACGGTCATTTAAAAATTGCACGGCTGCTGTTGGAACATGGTGCGGAACTTGACCGTCCCGCACTCTTTAAAGTTACTCCGCTTGAGGACGCCGTAATAAATCTCAAACTTGAAGCGGTAAAGCTCTACATTGAGTTCGGTGCGAATCTAAACGCGAAAACGTCAAAAGGTGATCCGCTTCTAGTGTTCTTGGTTGAGGACCTAGCTATTACTCGGAAACCGGCAAAGCGAGATGCCATCCGCCAGATGGTCAAGCTCTTTCTGGATCATGGGGCGAACCCAAACGTTCGGTCGAAAGGCGACGTTCCGGTTCTCTATCCGGCGCTGGAGGACGCGGAGACGCTTAGGATGTTGGTAGACGCGGGGGCGATCACCGACGTTAGTTATGAGGGTCTAGATTTAGAACCGCTGATTGACACGGTGCTTAGTAGTGAAATTTCGGGTGATTCGGCAAAAGAAGTTTAAGTAACGAGACCGGCAAACAGCCGTCAGAAGCGCATTATGAGTTTGGCGACGCTTGCTTCTGCACTTGTTCTTTCGGCGACGGTTTGGGCGTGTTCCGGAAATCCGGCACCGATCGTTCAGACTTCCGCACCCCCCGCGACTCCGCCCGTAAACGGGCTTCCACCCGCGGCCAATGCCCCCTCTTTCATGCCGACTCACATTACGGGGCCCCATGTCGGCCGGGCTGCGTGTCCGCTCTGTGTCTATGGGAACAAGCCGCAACTGCAGATCTGGGTGCAAGAAGCCAATTTTGCGCAGGCACTTGAACTCGCGAAACTCGCCGAGCGGGACCTTGTTTCGGCTGGGCAACCTTATCTGGTGGTGGTGCCAAGTAAATCAGGGAAGCCCAGCGATGCCACTATCACAACGATCAAGCAAGCAAACCTAAAACATGTTTTTGCGACCCATGTGCCGAACTGGACGGACGCGGAGACCTCGGGGCTCTATAATCACACTGACGCGTACAAGCCTAAAGTCAGAGTCTACAGCGTTGTTAATCGCCGGCTGTTCGCACGGTGGGATGAACCCGGAACCGATAAGTGGCCCGATATTCTCAAGAAGGTCACTGAGTCGAGGCGCTTCCAGGCAGAATCCGGGGTCACGGATCGGCAAATCGCGCCGAAGTGGGAACCTGGTCAGCGATTCACTGTGGTGTTTGAGGTTTTTGACAAGCAGGGCAAACCGATGCGAAATGCAAAGGTGACGGCATGGCAAACCGATGAAACGGGCTTATATAACCCGCGGGAATTCGGACACATCATCCCGCGGCTCCAGGTAAACGCTTGGACGGATTCAAACGGTCGAATCGAGTTTGATACAGTCTATCCCGGTCCATACCCCGCCGAACCAGAGCCAAGCCACATCCACTTTGCGATTCCCGTGGATGGCAAAAACCAATGGCGGACCTTATGGTTCGAGGGAGACCCGCTCCTCACCAAGGAAAAACGAGACTGGGAACGAGGCAACGAAGAGACAGTCATCGTTCCGATTGACAAGTCGAAGTCGCCTTGGCGGGTTAGCCATCGCTACATCGTTCAGTAGTGCGCAAAAAATCCCGCCCCCGAGAGAGGGCGGGTAACCATTTGCCATTGACTGGAGTGGAAAAGTCTTTACTTGCGTGAGGGCATCAGCTCTTTTTGCGAGAGCGGAGCCTGAATTTGGAGTGCAATCTGCGTGAGCCCATCGTTGGTCATAGATTCTTGGTGAAGAATTTCCGTGAGGACGGTTGAATCTTCGGTGTGATTCATGGTGTTGGCCATGGCGCGCAGGGTGCCATAAGCGCAAATTTCATAATGCTCAACCTTTTGGCAGGCCGCGATGATTGCGCTGTCTCGCACAACGCCGAGGGGAAACTCCTCAATGGCCGAATCTCCCTCTTTCAGGAGTCCTTCCATGCCCTCGCACATGATTGCGGTCGGATCTTCGCCGTGGCCTTGCAGCAACTTCTTTATCTTTGTCGCGTGTTGCTTGGTCTGGGCGAGATGGTCGTTCAGAGCGTTCTTAAGCGGTTCGGATTCGCAGGCATCCATGAGTTTTGGAAGGGCCTTTTGAATCTGAGTTTCCGCACTCAGAGTGTCTTTTAGTTCGTGAATGTAGAGGTCGTGAAAGCTTTTGTTGGGCATGCTCGTTTTGGTTTTCGGGGTCTGGCTCGCTTTCCCCGGAAAGACGAGGAAAGCGAGAGGAGGTTAATGGACTTGGCGTCCGGAATTGGAATCGGGCGGATCGTTAGGGTTCCGAACGTCTGTTTGGCCTGATGGAATTCGCGGCTCCAACGGCTCAGTTACCGGCGGTTCCGGATCCGTGATGTGCACGGTGTCGTGGATTTTGGTCGGGTCGTCGGCGTCCTTCTCGTCGTAGATTGTTGGGTCCACCGCGTACTCACCAAACGGCATACGGCCATTTGAATCAACGCTGTGGATCGCGCCGGGAAGCGTTGGTTCTGGAGTGTAAGGGGCAACAACTCCGTCGCGATGATCTGCCGGAGTTCCGTCGTCGTTCATCGCATTCACTGCCGCGCCAGAAGCGACCGCGCCAATTGTTCCGCCGACTACGGCACCTGCTACTGCGCCCAACGGCCCTAACGCCGCCCCCGCAATGGCTCCAACTACAACCCCGCCTGCACCACCAAGTTTGGCAGCCGTTTCCGGGCTAGAATCTAAGTCGTCCGTCAGGGGTAAATCTCGATCTTCGTGTTCAAATTCTCTTTCATCATTCATGGGTTCATTCTCCTTGATGGCGGTAGCTAGGGAACATACTTTCCTCTACGATCGGCCCGTGGAGGGCGCCGACGGGCTCGACCGCAAGAGTAAAGTTGTTAGATAACGCGTTCGTCAACCACTAGCTCGTTAACCAGCCGGTGGCTTGCGTTGTTTTCGGCCAAAACACGCCGTGCAATATGCTCTGCGTCTGCCTTGACAGTGTTGCTTTTCACATGGCCTTTAAGGCAAACTTCATCATTAGTGGTATCCACATTGATGTTATTTGCAGGATCGTTGATTGTGGAATCATTGATAAGCGCCGACTTAATCATCGGAGTTAGCTTCATCGCATCCATCATTCCTGCGGCCATATCACCCAAATTCTGATTTTTTTCGTTATGCATAGTTCACCTTTCTAACTTCTTGAAGGAGCTGCAAGGTGCATGACTGAATTCAGCAAGGATAGTAATGCTATGAATTCGAGTTTTGCTCTAACCGCACCTCTTCAGTATCCTTAACGTCAAAATTTCCGCAACTGTTGCGTTGTGAAAAAACAATAAGAGAATAACCCTCATGGTTGGGTATATTCGCGGACATGACTCACGAAGAAGCGGTTAAACCGCTAGATTCCGCGATCTGGGAAATGAGCGAGGCGTTCGCAGACCTGCGCGACGAAGACGTCTGGGTGCGTGCGCATCCGCACCTTCTGAGTGTGGGTGAACTTGCCTCTCACGTCGCGTGTGGGGAAATTCACTCGATCCTAGGGGAACTTGCCAGTCCGCTGTTTTTGCCGCAGTTCCGGTACTACCCATATACGGTTGCGGAGCCTGTAGTCCTCTCGATTGGGGCGGCGGAGCTCTATGCCGAAGTCAAACGCATACACGAGGTTTGCAAGGCCGATTTTCTCCGTGTCATGCCGGATCTAGACTCAAATAGCCCGCATCGTCCGGACTGGACGTGGGACTACACGATGGAATACATGGCGTTCCACATCGCCTATCACACGGGACAAATGTACTCGGTCCGGCACCTGATGGGGCACCAAACCGCGGACAACTAAAAAGCCGAAGCCGAGCGTTGAGCTCTGGCTTCGGTGCTGAACCTAGCGGGTGGGCTCTTTTTACGCCTTTCTCTTCAAGAAGCCGAATACGGCCATGATGAGAAATACAACGAAGAGAATCCACGCAATCTGAGTTGCCGCGCCAGCCACGCCGGATAGCCCTAAGATTGCCGCGATGATCGCAATGACAAGAAAAACTACTGCATAGTGTAACATTCAATTCCCCCTTTAGTGATTTGCTCTTACTTCTAGTTCGTTCATGATCTTGTGGTTGGCTTTATTCTCCGTCAAGATCTTCTGGGTTAACTCTTCGGCCGTCTTCTTATTTTCTTCGCTAGAAACGTGCCCCTTAAGGTATACGGCTTCATCCGTGGTATCCACGTTGATTTCATTATTGCCATCATTGAGCATTGGATTGGCAACAATGGCTGCCTTGATCATTGGGGTCAGTTTCGCGGCGTCCATTGCACCGTCGGCAGCCTCCGAGACATCCTTTCCGGCTTCCTGAATCGCTTCACCAGCGTTTTCTACGGCTTCACCCGTTGCCTGCATATTTTGTTCGGTGTCCTTCTCCATACCGGCACCCGTGTTTCCACAACCAGCGGCAACAAGAAGAGCGACAAGCGCGGGGACGAGATACTTCAATCGTTCCATAGTGAGTGTGTACTCCGGCCCCCATACAAATGTTCTGATTTTGTAGGACCTCTTGCAAAAATTTATTTCATTAATATGATTAGTTCACACGGGTGTACCAAAAAGGGATGCGCAATTCTTGCAAAATTCTTATTCATCAGGGTCGAAGTAGGGTGGCAGGCGGGTAACCTTGAACTATGCCGGTTTGGCTGGCGATCGTTCTTGGCGGCATCGGACTTGTCGTACTTCTTCTCGTTGTTCTTCCTTGGCCGAAGCACTACTTTATGATCAGCGACGCCGGAGAAGAAGACTCCGGCAAGCTAAAGCGGTGGTTGGACATGGGGTTGGATCCCAACCGTAAGGGACTTCTCGGTCAGACTGCGCTGTATTGGGCGGTTCACGATGGGCAACTGAACAATGTTGTGATGCTTCTCGAACGCGGGGCAGATCCAAATCTGACGAGCGCTAACTTCTTACCACTGGTGGTCGCCGCTCGCCAAGGGCAAGTGAGAATTTCCGAAAGTCTGCTAGAGGCTGGAGCGGACCCAAATCTGCAAGATGGATCAGGTAACTCCGCTCTGGAAACCGCCGCCCTGTGGGGGACACCCGAAGTTCTCTTAAAGCTGCTGCAGCACGGCGGGAATCCCAATCTAAAGATCAGCGACGGTGACCCGCTCATCTGCCGCCTGCTGGTAAGAATTGTCAACGAGGACGATGAATCCACAAAGACCGTTCTTCGCCAGAACCTGGGAGTGCTCTTGGCAAAGGGTGCCAACCCAAACGTAAGGGATACGAACGATTGTCCGTTGCTATACAACGCGGGCTATGATGAGCCCTCGTTGCGGATGCTGATCGATGCGGGCGTGATTCTGGATACCTCGCACAACGGCATCAACTTGCGGCCAAACCTAGAAAAGCTCATCCAGAAATGGGAGCAAGAAGGCTAGTCGGGAATCCTAACTGCCAGGACAAGCACGTGGCCGTCGGGGTCCAGGCTGTAAGCCGCGCAATCGCCCCAGTCCCGCGGGAGCATCGGGCTGAGTTCCCTCGCTCCAGCCGAAAGCGCCACCGAGTGCAACCGTTCTGCTTCCGGGTGGGTGAGATACAGTTCCGCACGGGGAATTCCCCTTGCCAAGCCTGGGTCTGGCAGTGCGTCGCCTAAGAGTCGCCGAATGCCTGCTTCGGGCATGAGCCCAAGCACTCCGCCGCCCTGGAGGTCGAACTCCGTCATTCCCGGTACATTTAGCCGCGGCGCACCGAGTATCGCGCGATAGAACTCGGTGCTCCGTGCCTGATCAGCCACGTAAAGGATGAAATGTGTGCTCATGGCCGCCTAAAAGCCGTCTCGGCGACCTGGGCAACAGCGCGTTCACGCGCCTCGTAAGGGGCGGTCGAATCCGCAACAAGCGCAACCAAAATCACCCAGTCGTTTGGACCGCGCCGGGCATACCCAACGTCGTTCGTGGCCGCCGTCACCCCGCCGTAGCTGGAGCTCGTGCCGGTTTTGTGGCCAAGCCGCCAGCCAGCCGGAACCCCTGCCTTCAGGCGCATCGCGCCGGTTTTCGTTCGCTCCATCACGCCCATCAAGTAATCGGTAGAGCGTTTGCTAAGCAACTTGTAAGTTACTAATCTGCCTAACAGGTCGCCCATGGCTTCCGGGGTGGTGGTGTCGCGCGGGTCGGCTTGGTAGCGGCGATAGGCGGCGGCGAGTTCGGCATGCGGCCGGGCTTGGATTGCGGCTTCAAAGCGGGCTTCGTCCACGTATTCTGGTTTCCAATACATTCCCAAAATATTTGTTTGCAAATCGCGCTCTTCTCGGTTTACCGAAAGATCTCGGATGCCATGGCGGCGAAGGAACGCATTCACCATGTGGACTCCGCCCATTGTGCGGATGAGGAAGTCTCCCGACGCGCTGCAACTCTCGGTGACCGTGTACTCGATGCACTGTTCGAGAGTGACGGTGATCTGGTCTTTGTCGCCGAGATCTTCTGCTATAGGCTGGACATACACGCTGAGGTCCGACCGGCGGAACGTGAAGGTTTGGCCCGGTTTCCAGCGGCCTTGGTCCACCTGGTCCAGCGCGGCCATCGCGACCATGAGTTTCATAACGCTTTGGAGCGAGAAGCGCTCATTTTTGCGGTGATAGTGCCGGGCGGTCGGGGTGATGATGGCGGCGCCGAGGCGACATTGGGTGGAAGCCTCAATTTCAGCAAAGCGAGCCTCGATGGGTGAGGGTGTCGCGAGTTGGCTCAGCAAGATAAGGGAAGTGAGGACCAAAGTGCATGAAGTTTACTTGCCTGAACCAGGCCTGATATGCAGTTCGGCCGCACGCCGAGGAGTTTCTCGGGGCGCAGCCGATCTACCAGATGGAAGAGACCCTAGCTTCGCTTGCGGCGAAGGAATGCGGCAAGTCCCGCTCCCAGCGCAAGCATCGTTGCAGGTTCCGGCACGGCTTCGAACCGGAAGTCATCGAAATTGGCCTGATTGCTTAACCGAACAATCTTCACGCCAAGCATTTGTCCGATTAGTGAATCACCAGAAGCGGCATTGTAACCAACCGCCATGGGTGTGAACGAAGTGGGCGCGTGGTCCGTATGAATGTAGTCAATTGAACCGATCAACGTTCCGCCGACGATGTTGCCGAGGGTCGCGGTGCCGCCCGCGTAGAGCTCAACCCGGAACGATCCTGCAAAGCCGTCACTGCGGCGAGCCCCGTAGAAATGCAGCGTGTTCACGCCCTGGACGAGGGCCGTAGTGGACACCTGCGAGAGCGAAGCTCCATTGAGATAGCCAATTTGGGTTCCTTCGGGTGCGGGAGCGTTGAAAAAGCCGGAGCTCGGTAGGTTCCAAACGCCAGATGGTCCGTTGGTGGTCCATCCGGGAATCGAACTGTTGAAGCTACCCTGGCTCAGTGCAGGGTTTTCAAATCCCTTGTTGATCAGCGATGCGTTCGCAAAGGGGATCATGGCCAGAGCCAGACCGAGGCTCAAAAAATTCTTCATGTAATGGGTTCTCCTCTATAAACAGGTCACGTCTCGGGCGGCGATTTCGCGAAAATTGGCACGAAGCTACGGTCCGGCGACGGAAACTCCTATTAATCTTAATCGAATCATTGCGGAAATGTCAAATAAATTTACTTGCCGGTGGTTTTGCCGAACCCGGCCCACGGCCCGCCCTCGCCGACGCGTACGCGCCGCAGTGAGTGGGCTGGGCTGGGCAGCTAGACAACGCACTCGATCATCAGGCCGTTCCTAAGATGCGCCGAACATCGCTGGTCGACGATACGCGCACAAGGAGTTAAATGATGCGAGCGGATTTCTCCAGATTATGCTTTTGACAAAGAAGCTGGATGTTGTCCGCATTAACGCTTGTACCGCCGAGTGAAAATGGAAGAATGTGATCAAAGTGAAGATTTTCTGATGTCCCGCACTGAACGCATCTTCCCCCATCTCGCTTCCACACTAGAAGTTTCACTTCAGTAGGAATCAGGCGTCCAGGAGATAGAGACTGCGCGACTTGAAGCGGAGCTTCCGATTCGTCGTCCAAGACTAGTGTAAACTCACATACAAGTCTGCCCCCAGCACTTACCAGATGAGCCTCCGTCAGTCTGAATGTGCCGTTGAATACCCAAACTCCAGGCTTCAACTTCTCGTAGACGCGAACTCGCTCTTGCGGGGCGCCGCTGTTCGCATCGGCAACCGCCTTAAAGAACTTTCCATTAGGCGTAAGCGTCTGATGATTGGTCACTAACGGTTGGTCAATCTCAGTTTTATTAGGTACGCCATATGCGTCGTGGCCAATATAATGTAAGCTGCGACCATCGACCGAAAAGCGGTCGGGATACGGGGCGTTAGGTCTTCTCGACATCAACACAACCGAATGTGATTCACTGCTGCGAAAATTCATGCCCTGCTGCAGCATCTTCCCTTCGATCGCACACATTTGGTGGTGGCTGAGAACGTCACCTCGTGAATTCATATTGGCACCATATTATATTCACCATTCTATAGCTGCAATTTCCTGACTCAAGCAAGCGCAATCAGGGCCCGACTTTTCCCACCATGACCTTCCGACCATACGTCCCCGAAGACCTCCCAAAACTGCAATCACTGGCGATCGAGTTATGGCCGGACGAGCCGGACTACGTTCCCGGCCGCGAGACCGTGTTCGTGGCCGAGGATTCCGGGGCACTGATCGGGTTCGCGTCGGTTTCGGTGCGGGACTACGTGAACGACTGCGAGGACTGCCCGTGCCCGCACCTCGAAGGGTGGTTCGTGCAGGAACCTCACCGCGGAAAAGGCATCGGCCGCGCACTCATCCAAGCGGTAGAGCAGTGGGCGCGGGAACGCGGATTCACCGAGCTCACTTCCGACACCTGGACATGGAACAAGGCCAGCGTCGCGGCGCACGAGCGCGTAGGCTTTGCGCTCACGAGCGAGATTCAGTACTTCCGCAAAGAGCTGTAAGGAAAATCCCGCCCCCAAGAAATGGGAGCGGGATTGCAGAGGTTCTGGAGCAAATTTACTTGGTGAAGCGGCGGCGGATGAGTCCGGCGGCAGCAACTCCCAAGGTAATCAGTGTGGCGGGTTCGGGAACTGCCTGAACCGATACCTCGGTCAGAACAAAGTTACCGTTGCTTGACTGCATGCCGGGGCCGCCGGTCGGAAGTGATGGGTCGGCCATGACTTCTAGCCGAAGACCGGTGACGCCGCTGACCGCCGTATTGAATGTGAGGTCATAGGCCGCGGTCGGCAATACTCCCCCGGTGTAGGCCATCAACACGCTACCGTCTCCCAGCACCGTTGAGGTGAGCCCCGCCGTGGTCTGAACTGAGGTCGGGGTAAGTACGGTCCAGTTTGCGGTCACGTCGCCTCCGGTCTGTAGCCCATCTGCAAAGTCGTTTCGCGAATCCGTGGTGTACGACCATCGGAACCGGCCAACGAGGTGTCCCGGATTGGAAGAGTAGTTGTGGGCCATGCTGATCGTCAATCCGGCCGCGGTCAAATCGTTGACCGTTTCAAACGCTGCGGTTTCTGGCTGGGTGCTGTTTGCCCCGATATTCCGGAAGATCGCCCACCCGTTTCGCACCGTCGTGTCCCCGTCAATCATCTCGCGGGCAAGCCAGCCGCGATCAAAGGTCTGGCTAAAGGTTGCGGTTGCATTTTGAAGTGCAATCTGAGCATTGGCGGTCGCGCTGACCATGAGCGCGGCAACGGGAAGACAAACCTGGGACAATTTTAACTGCATAACAAACACCAACTAACGTCATCCCATTATAGTGACGGGAAGCCTGCGCGTCAAGGTCAAACATCGAAAAGTGTGCTGTTTGTGTGATTTTCTTTAACAACATTAGTTGCCAGGTGGATATCTGTAAGGGTCATCTAACGTTCTTTCTCCATTCTGTTTCATCATTCGCGAGCAGTCAAGGTTCTTCATGGCATCAGCAAAAATTGCCAGCGAAGGAGCAAAAGCACGGGGCTATTGCCCGATCTTAAGAATATGCTCCGCCGTGCGAATCGCGAGTGCCTCAATTGTGAGGCTCGGGTTCACCGCGCCCACCGTGGGGAAAACGCTGCCGTCACACACGAACAGATTCGGTTCGTCGTGGGTGCGACACCACGGGTCCACCACCGAGGTCGCGGGGTCTTCGCCCATTCGGCAGGTTCCCAAAACGTGGTACTGCCCGTGCGCCATCAATATCTCCTCGGCCCCGGCCGCGCGGAAAACCTCCTCAATCGTTCGGTCCGAATCCGCGAGCATCGCCTTGTCGTTTTGGTTGTAATTCATGGTGACGCGTGCCACGGGAACCCCGTTCGCGTCCTTGGTCTCACCAAGGGTCACCCGGTTTTCCGGGTTCGGGAGCATTTCGTTCACCGAGGTCAAAATTGTCCAGTGAGGATACTGGTCCATGACCTGATGGAGCCGCGACCCCCACATTTCTGGGTTAGAAGCGACCAAAGTGGTGGCGAACTCAATCGGGAACATCGAGTACCGGTTAAGGATGTAGCCTCGGTCAAAATCGCGGCTCGGCTGGGTGCCATAGGGGTCTTGCGTCATGATTCCGACCGGCGGTGTGATGAAGTTATCCAGCGGACGCTCGAACCTTCCAAAGCCAATCGAGCCCGGATGGACCATAAGGTTCCGCCCCACTTGACCACTGCTATTCGCGAGTCCGGAATTGAGTAGTAAACGGGGCGATTCGACGGCATATCCGCAGACCATCACCAACCGCGCCGCCTGAAATCGGGGCTGCCCCTCTTCCAGATAAGTGACGCCGCTCACAAGTCCCTGCGGATCTTGCTCAATGCGCACTGCGAAACAACTTTCCCGAATTTCGGCCCCGGCTTTCACGGCGGCAGGAATCCATGTGACTAACGCACTCCCCTTGGCGTCGCTTTTGCACCCTTGGGCGCAAAATCCGTAGTTCATGCATGGGCTCCGGCCCTCTTTTTCGCCGGTGAGAATCGCGTGGGGCGTCATGCGCCACCGAATCCCAAGTTTGTTAAAGCCTTCGGCAATCACCTCGTCACCCGCGTTGGGCGACAACGCTCCCTGGGGGTAGGAGTCCCGGTTACCCGGCCAAGGCATGTCGCGCGGACCCGATACCCCCACGAAGTCCTCGGCCCGGGTGTAGTACGGCTCCAATTCTTCGTAGCCGAATGGCCAGTCCACGCCAATTCCCTCAGTGGTCTTTAGCTTAAAGTCGTCCGGATGGAGCCGTAGCTTCATCGCGGTGAAGTGCACGGTAGAACCGCCGACCGCCCGCCCGGTGTTCGTCCGCCCGAGCTTTAGAGGGTTGTTTCCTTCCGATTCACGCGGGTCATCCCAATTCAGCACGTCCAGCATTGCGAGTTCGTCGTTCAGGAAGTCTTCCTGAGTGTCGAGCCAGCGTCCTGCTTCGAGCACCACCACGGTCATGCCGCCTTCGGCGAGTTCCTTCGCGAGGGTAGAGCCAGCGGCTCCGGCACCGATGATGCACACGTCCACGGGCCCGTCGTACCGCGTCATAGCTTCGCGCTGAGGTTTCATGAACGGTCCCACCCTGCGGCGCGCTCATGTCGCTTCTGCACTTCATCTAGCCGCAACCAAATGTAGCCTTCCGGGTAGCTCGGCCCGTAGAACCCGATACGCATCCAGACCCTGGGATGGCTGTAATAGCCATGCAGAATTCTTTCAAAGAAACGTTCCATAAAATACTTGCCTGTTTCGTCGTTTTGGAGACTGCGGATCGTCGTTTCAGCCTGATCTTCCGGAAGGCTCTCGAAAGGCGAACCGGATGATAACTCATCTAGCAGGCGTGCCCCTTCCTTATAAAGTTCCAGTTCGGGCGGCATGCCGGGCTTCCAGTCGCCGCGGCCAAGGTGGCTCCCAATCGAATGATCGAGCCAGCCCAAGAGGTCAAGCCCTTCGCTTTCCGGAACTAGCGCGTGAGCGAACGCACGTAGGGAACTCGCCTCCTGGTCGGTAAAGTGGGTGAGGCTTGCGCGAGAGTAGTTCGTGCTGAAGCGCTGATCAATGACCGCGGCTACTTTATCGTCCCACGGCTTGCGGAGCGCGTCGAATTCTTCGCCGCTGATTCGGGGTTTCAATTCCGACCCCCCGTGACTTGAGGCCAGTAGTACACAAGCAACCCGAAGGCGGCCACGGCCATATACATCATCGGAAGTATTGGAGGCGGGCCGGACGCATTGTTGCGGAGGTTAAATCCGCCGACCTGAGAAGCGATGCCTTTCAGGTGCTTGAATGTTCCGATCAGACCTGTGAGCGCGGCAAGTGCATACGCCCCGACAAACATCTTTCCGGTGATATCAGACCGCGTCGCAACATACAGGATCGCGACCATGCCGATGACCGGGGTGATGATGACGGGGACCCACATGGACTTCTTTCGGAACGCTGCGCGGTAATGCATCAGCGTGAGCTGCATCCACATCATCAAGTGAGCGATCCCCAGAAATAGATAAATCAGCCTCTCAAGCGGCCAGCCATCCCAATTACTCATTTCGCTTGCGGCGGGGTCCTTAGATTGGCCCGCCGAATAAAATGACTTCTTAGACTGACTCCGTTTCCGATAAGGAAGCGGGTATCGGCGGTAGGGATAGTGTAAGAGGAAGAGTGGTTAGGGGACTGGGTGTTGCCTCACAGCGCGAATAATCTGCTTTGCCGATTCCGGGTCATTCATTGTGCTTTTCAACGCAAATTCAACCATTTGTAAAGCGGTCTCCAATTCTCCAAGCACGACTCGTTGGACCTTTTCATTGAGGAACTGGTAATCCTCTGGCTGATGAGTTCGAACACAGATCGGCAACTCCGGCCGGACAATTCGGGCTGCTTCCACGATTTCACGAGTGCGGGAGTTGGCAGGCGTAGCAATGATGAGCAGTTTTGACTTGTCAAGCCCGGCTTGCTCCAACACGCGCGGTCTAGTGGCGTCTCCGAAGAGTGCGTTTTTGCCGCCATCTCGAAGTGACGCGACGACATCATGATCAAAGTCAACGACAATGAATGGCACTTCAGCCGACTTCAGCGCGCGTCCAATGACCCGGCCGACTCGGCCGTAGCCGACCATGACCACATGCCCTGTTAGATCACTAAACTCGGACTCGACGGGGTCCAGCACCTTCGCAGCCGTTTTGCCGACTTCCAGCCGTTGAGCTAACAGATCCATCAGAGTAAACATGAGCGGATTCAGTGCAATTGAAAGTACGCCGACGGCGAGCACGATGCTTAAACCGGCTTGAGATACCAGTTCGAGCTTCAGGCCGAGACCGGCGAGAATAAAGCTCAATTCGCCGATTTGGGCGAGGCTTGCGGAGATCATCAGCGCCGCTCCGATCGGAAACTTAAACAGCCGCATAATCGCAGCGGCGGCAAGCGATTTACCCACCAGTACGATCAACAGTGCGGTTAGAACTTGAATCGGATACTTCACCAACACGGATGGGTCGAAAAGCATCCCGATCGAGACGAAGAACAAAACCGAGAAAATGGTCTCCAGGGGCTTAATTTCGGCGGCCGCCTGATGCGAGAGGTCGGATTCTGCGATCACTACGCCCGCCAAAAACGCTCCTAAGGCCGGAGACACGCCAAAGAGTGCCGAGGCGCCAAAAGCGATTCCCAGTGCAATTGCAACGATGCCCGTTGTGAAGAGCTCGCGAGGTCCATGCCGGAAGACACTCCCGAGCAACCTCGGTAGCAGGCGCTTTCCGAGGATAAGCATGAGTCCGACAAACCCAAGTAGTTTGAATAGGGTCTCTACAAATACTCGGCCCAGGCTCAAGTCGCTCTCCACAAGGGGCTTGCCTCCCAAAACGACAGCGACGGTAGGTAGCAATACGAGGGCGAGAATGACGACGAGGTCCTCAACCACGAGCCAGCCGACGGCGATTCTTCCGGTTGCCGTGTCGAGCTCATTTCGGTCGCCGAGTGCTCTTAGGAGGACGACGGTGCTTGCCACCGAGAGGCTGAGCCCGATAACAATGCCGGCACCGAGTGACATCCCCCACAGATTCGCGGCTCCGATACCAAGCAGTGTGGCCACCGTGATTTGGGCGAGGGCACCTGGTATTGCCACGCGCCTGACCGCCAACAGATCTTTGATCGAAAAGTGCAACCCGACTCCGAACATCAGGAGTGTTACGCCGATTTCGGAGAGCTGGTAAGTGACTTCGCCATCGGCCACAAGTCCGGGCGTAAACGGGCCGACCGCAAGGCCCGCGAGAAGGTAACCGAGGAGCGGAGGGAACCGAAGCCTTGAGACCACAACTCCCAGCACAAATGCTAAGCCCACTCCCGCTGCAATGGCGACAATCAGCGATGTGTTGTGGGGCATGTCACCTTATTGATACGCAGAATCTTCCGGTTTCATTTCCACGAAAGCTTTGCCGGGAGTGGTGCCGAACTGCCTCCGGAAAGACTGGATGAATCCGCTGGTGGTTTCAAATCCGGCTGTCAGGGCGGCTTCCTGCACGGTTGATCCGCCGGAGAGCGCCTGCAGTCCCAATAATCCTCGGGCCTGTTGGCACCATTGTCCGAGGGTGAGCCCGGTTTCCGCGATAAAGTGTCTTTCCAGTGTTCGGCGCGAAAATCCGGATTCGGGCCGTAGCGTCGGATCTGCGAAGAATGCCTCTACCCACTTCTTTAACCATGGAGAGCTTGGCGTGGGGATGCTTGTCGGGAGTTCACCAGCGGAATTGATTTCAAATTCCAGAAGATGGGCAAGCGCCTCGTGATGAGGGTTGCCACGGACAAGTGGCCCAACGGTGCAAGTTTCCCGAGTGAGTTCGCGGAGAAGGGGTCGAACTGTAAGAATGCTAAGGCTTCGGTCCAACCGAAAAGGGGATGCGAAGTATAGCGTGCGAACCTCGGCAGGGCCGAGCGTTCGCGCCGGATGGGCGGCGTCGACCGGAACGACAAGGGCGCGGTTGCAGGGCAACACATGCATTCGGTTTGCTGTTTCGACACGGACGGTACCGCGCGCCGCGAATACAAGCTTGGCCCAAGGGCTTGCTGGCCAAAAAATTTCCTCGGCACGGTGATGATCAAGAGACCAGAACCGCACAAGCACATCCGGAAGGGCGTGTTGTCGTGTTAGCGACATTTATTGGCAATCTTATCCTATCACGCCAAGGACGTTGCTCTTTATAATGAAGTTATGCCCGAATCACACGCCCCGAACACGGTTTCACACTTTGCCATCAATGCCCAAAACAGCGAACGCGCGATCGCGTTCTACGAAGCTGTCTTTGGATGGAAGTTTGCCGCTTGGGGTCCGCCAGGGTTTTACACCACCCAAGTAGGTGACCTTCACGGAGCCGTGCAATTGCAGCAAGACCAGCCGTTCCCGACCGTTATCGGCAATTTTGAAGTGTCCATTGCCGTGGAGGACGTGGACCGTGTGGTGGACCTTATTGTTCAGCACGGAGGGTCCGTGACACTTCCGAAAGTCACGATTCCGAACATTTGCGATCTTGCCCGGGTGAAGGACTGCGAGGGCAACACGTTTACGGTCGCCCGGTATCTTTGAGAGATGGTGCTTCCTGAACCGCCGGAGTATGTGGCCTTCCTTGCGCCGTATCCTGCAACGACGCAGGCGCTCGCACGAGAGCTTCGGCACCGCCTTGTGGCGTTGCTGCCCGATTGCATTGAATCGGTTTGGGACGCGACGAATGCGACGGGCGTGGCCTACGGATTTACTGAGAAGACGTCCGACCACTTCATCCACCTCCCGGTTTACGCTCGGTATGTGAACATCGGGTTTCCGCGTGGGGTTTATCTGACCGATCCGGAAGTCCGCCTGAAGGGAACCGGTGTCCGGACCCGACACGTTCGGCTCGATCGGCCCGAGGATTTGGACGACCCGTATCTGGTTGGTTTGATCCGGGAGGCAGTGGAGTTGGCGGACGGGTTTCCGGTGCCGCCTCGCTCGGTGATTCGGGAAATGGCGGGCCCGCGCCGCCGTCCTTCCGGGGCAGGCTAGCCGAACGCCCCGAACGGAAACATCGCGAGTGCCCAGATGAGCACGAGTACGCACGTCACAAGGACTTATCTTTCCAATAGATTTCATCGCATGTTGATACAGAGCGCGCTACCCGTTGCTATAATTGTTGTAGGCGGTGTTATCGTGGCATTTTTTAGAGCACTTCTCGTCACAGTTATTGGCGGTCTTATCGTAAACTTTCTTGATCCCGGGCTTGCGCGTTTCCAATCTTTGTTAGGGATGAGGAGGCCGGATCAAGCGGTATTTGATATGGCTCCCTCCGGTCCAAGCACTAAAGTTAAGGAACCTGAAATTCAACCGAAAGACTCGACGCCGGATTACCGGTCTAGACGCGGCATTCAGTTTGAATCGGAGCCGACGCCAACTGGAACAAGAGGAGCGTATGAAGCGGACGCGAGGCGGTTGGAGGATATTAGAAACCGAGAGCTCCAGCGCGAAGCTGAGGAAAGAGCGGAGCTACAAAGGCAACGTGCGGAAGAATCTGAAGAAGCTTTAAAGAAGCGGTACACGGAAGGGCAACAGCAAGATCGGTCTGACAAACTCAACGCTATTCATGAACGTTTTCAATCTGAACTTTTGAGGATTCAGGAGCGGCTTGATGAGAGTCTTCGCACGATCCAAGAGCGTGAAGAAACCTATCGCACAAACTTTGACGCGCGTTTGCAGCGGGACCTGGAAGCACTCGTCCGGACCAAAGAAAACCGGATTCTAGCCGCAGAACGCCGGAAGGACCGGGAAGTTGAGTCTGCCCAACGGACTTATGAACGCGAGGTGAGTACAGTGGAGTCGCTTGGAAATGCACTGGGTGGAAATCGCGCAGGTAACGCAGCAGCTGTAGCCGGAGCACTCAAAGCGCAACGGACCCTTGAATCTCGCCTTAAGCGATTTGAGGAAGAGTTTCAAACTGCCGTAAAATCGGCTGAGGAGGTACTGGCGGCAGAGACCGCAGATCTTTACGCTCGACGCAAAGAAGAGGCGGATCGAACCCTAAGCGGTTTTGAACAGGATCGGAAGAATTCGCGAGACCGAGCAACATCACAGCGACTTTCTGCCGAGAAGTCTCGCGACGAATCTCTTAGTCAACTGAAATGAGCCTATTTTGTTGTCTCACAGGTCATAAAGATCGCACCATTTATTCAGTTAGCTGGAGTGAGTCAAGCAAGGAGGCACTCAAGCCGCCAGTATAGTAGCGGGCCAGAAGTAAATCCTATTGCGTTCCGGTCGCAATCTTGCTAATCAAACTTCCGCTCGGAAGCTTCCTTTAAAGTAGGGCAGCTAAGCGCCTTGCGCATCGCGTCATTGATCCCGCGGGTATCGACCGGGTCGTGCTTAAATGGACCGTTGCCATCGCTGGAATATTGCGTGCCGAACCGCTGCCGGTAACCCGCTGATCCCATCAGCCGATCGTAGGTGGCGGCGCATAGCCACGCAGACTTGTTGCTTCCGAGCAGAAGCGAGCACATGGCAAGCTCGTGGGCGATTACGTAGTCGTTCCAGCCCTGCCCGTGCTGCATCACGAGAGAAGATCGTTCGAAGTCTTGGAACGTGACCACTTTTCCCGACTTCAACAACTGCAACACCCTAGCTTTACGCTGAGCGTCGCCCTGTTGAATGGCTTCCAACTGGGCCTGGGTGAGTTTGCTCCAATCTGCGGCCCGCGCGGCTTGGTCCGCAGTTACGATCTTCTCAATTTCCTGGCTCGGAGTCTTTGTAGCGGCGGCAAGTCTCGCACGCACGGGATTTTTTAGGACGGCGACGATTGATCTGGGCGCCGAATCCACCTTGAACTGCTCTCCGGGATAGTCGAACGAGCCGATCCGCTGACTTCTGCCGGTAGAAATCAAGAATCCGTCCCAAGTTTTGGCAAGTTCCTCCGAGTCAGTTGTGGCATCGTTAGCCAGCGCACATAAGGCGAGCTCATGCCGTACCCGGCTGACCTCAAACCGAAATCGGAAATCGGTGATCAGTCCCGCCGCAATCCGGAATTGGATCGGCGTACTCACATCGCCCGAGTCAATAAGATCGAGCACCTTCTGGTTAATGGTTGCGAGCTTGCCCGAATCGAAAGTTGGCTTAGTCGCCGCAGCGTATTCGGCTTGAAGTGAGTCGAGTGCCGTCGTCTGGGCCCCGAACAGTAAAGCGAGACAGGACAAATGGGTCATAAAATTACCTGTTTCCATATCATAGCTCTCGAACTCCTCCCTTGAGGATATGCGCAATTGTTGAGTTGCTATACGTGTGCGGCAGGCCATCAGTATTCTTTTGAAGGGGCGCGGATAACCGGAAATTAGAATTTGACCGTTAAAAAGTCTGCGATGCCCCTAGACAAATCCAGAGAAGATTGTTATAGTAATCACATGCGATGGCTTTCTTTTGTTTTCGTTTCCGCGTTGGCGGCAATAAGTTCGGCTCAGCTCGTCACCCTTTTGCCGGCGACTGGACACTTGACAACGCGAGCGGCTACCTTCAGTCACATTGAGCAAACGGTGAATTCGTTCGTGACCCCGAATTTCTTCGAAAAGTCCGCGAATGCTACCAACATTGGGGGACAGATAAATTTTAATTGGGACATACGCTCGAATGGCCTTAGCAATAGTGCGGTCCTCACTTCTTCAAGTACAGAGTTTGAGATGGATGTTTTCGGCTCCTGGGCAACAACTTTTAATCTGCTCAACACCGCATCTACATATTCGTCTATTTCTGTGTCGTATGTAACACGGTTTTCCCTTAGTAGCCGCTCTGTTGTTACGTTGACTAACAGTCACAGCGGTTCTGTCACTCCGTGGCTCTCCTCAGACATAAACCAGCAAGGAATTTTCACTGGGAGCGACACTTTTTTAGGCTCGGCTGTAAGTTCCTATAACGCGCCTAATTCCAGGCAATTTAATTTAAACGCCGGAACTTACTATATTTCGACGAGTATAGGGCTCGAGATCAGCCCGTCCCACTCAGGTCTCGTTAACCAGCATATCCTCTTCAGAGACAAGATCCACGTGCAAGCAGTACCTGAACCGATGACGATGGTGACGCTCGCGGCGGGTGCCGCAGCTCTCATCCGCCGGAGTCGCCGCCGCTAAGTCCGGAGATGACAACAGTCAGTTAACTGTGTTTGCTAATCTAGTAGCCCTGCGCTTCATTGGCGGGGATTGAAACAACCTTGTGGGGGCACACACAAAGTTCGATTACTGCCGGTTCGCGTCAATATCCCGTACGTGATTTCTAACGAAGGCCTCGACTAGGGCGTCCGGTAATTGATTATCGAGTGTGAAACGAATCGTATGTTCGGTGGTGTCGAAACCTTTAGCTCTTACGCGAATTCTTCGATGGCCCACGACGAAAGCACAAAGCTCGTGTGCTCCGCACCTTTGCGCCGCGAATAATGACCACTCAGATTCGTTCTCGGCAGACTTGGCTCGCTAAAGTGGTCTCATCGAGCGCGTTCTTTAAAACCCGACCGCATAGCCAATCGCAAAGCGGATGGACGGATTGTTGCGGCCTTTTGTCTCAAACATATTGGATTCAAAGCCAAAGTCTAAAACAGACCTAACCCCTACTTGTTGCCGAATACCAAGGCCAACATTGCCTACCCAGTCTCGCGATCGGTCTTTCGACTGTTCCATGGAGAACTGGGCCACCATGGTCCGGTCGAATCGGGTCGGATAGCCCAGAGGCTTGCTGTACCCAACGACGACACCTACCGTCGTTTGGCGTTCGCCGACTGTATTCGCAGTCGAGGTAGTGATATCTAGGTTCAGATGAACCCGATCATACTGACCAACCGTTTTGGTGAGAATTCCTCTAGCGCGTATGTCCACCCCTCTTGCTTCCGAGCCCGTGGGAAGCCCCACATCGAGCTTAAAGGCGACGGCAGGCTGATCGTCAATTTCTCTCCGCAGACCGTTGAAATAGGAGAGTTCAATATTGCCGAAGTCGGTTCGGCGGGACCCGGTCGAGTAACTTGGCTCGAAGCCAATAGCGATGTCCTGGTTCTTGGCGAAACCATATTTGAATTCGCTTTTCAGTCCATATCGTGGACTTGACCGTCTAAAAGTGTCCAACGAAATGCCAGTTTCTATCCCGCGCTCAAGGTACGCGATTGAATAGGCATCGTCAAACCGGAGCGGCCGTCCCGAATCCACATTGTTATGGTCAACTGCAAAGACCGCACTGGCGAAGAGGTTTGCCGTGATGACGAGTACGGTTCTCAACGAGTTCCTCCGGTGGCGGACTCGGGTCGGTACGGATTTGCTCGATCCAGCTTCCGGTATGTATCCGGTGTACCGCGATTTATCTGCGCCCAGGCGGAGAGTTCAAGAGGTTTTGCTTCTGCTAAATCGGGATGATCTTTGATGAATTGGTCAAACGCCGCTTTGGAGGTAAAAGCGCGAGACCAAGTGCTGCACTCCGGGTGCTCGCCAAACTCCTCCAGGAACACGACTCCGGGGATGTTGCTTGTCAGGTTGCCCTCTTCGTCTGAGATCAGCACCAAAATTCGGGATGGGTCTTCAGTTGCGGCTCGTATGATTGCGCGACCGGGGGTCTCGGCAGCCATGTCACGAGCGCACATGAGGCACCGAACCATCATCGTCCAGCCGTCTGCCGTGACAGTTGCTCCCCACATTGGCCCATCCGGTAGTGGGATAGAACAGTGACCGCACGCACTCATGTCCATCCAACCCATTCCAGACATGTACATGATGTCATCCTCCATGCCCTTCATGTAGCCCATGCCTGGCGTACTTGGTGGGTGACGGTGATCGTGAAGTGTTCCAGGAACGTCTTCCCCTGAACCGGGCTCATGACTCTTGTGCGACGAAGCGAGAACCCGGTAGATCGCGATCTTAACTTGCTCCCGCTTCTGGCGGTCCGAGAGTTCGTCCGCAGCCAGGATATCGTTCACGTTGTCATGCAACATGTGCAAATTGTCGAACGTGTTTGCGATCTGAGGGAATCGCTTGGCGAACCGCGGGCTTAGTTCCGCGGTCATTGGCATGAAGTCGCGGATCCGATATAGCTCAGTCGCCCGATATTGCGACCCTAAAACTTCGTATTGAGGAGCTTGATCTTTAACCGGAACCCGAAACAGCATGTCGTAGTTAACGGTTTGTAGCCAGTGGTATCCCCAGAACAATCCATTAACCTTGGGATAGTTGGTTCGAAACCGACCCGAGAACGGAAAGGAATCGAGGTATTCCATGTTCATCGGTAGCCCCGTAATAGCGTAGGGTTGCCCAGAGTAAAACGTCCAAAGACGGTCAACTTCAGCTTCTTTTTGCGCGTCGCTCCAACCGGGGTGCATGAGAACGTCAATTGTCTGGAAATGCAGGATATGCGCCCAGTCGAAGACCTTTTCAAGGTAGCCGAACTTTCTCACAAATGTCGGTGATATAGCTGCCTCGTCGACCGGAACGCGAGGAGGGTTCTGAAGTACTCGGTTAATTTTCTCGAAGACCCCGGTTTCCAAATTTCGCTGTTGGCCCGTGACAAGCGCTTCGTAGGCCATGGCATGACCCACCCCTGTTCCGTACATATCCCGCGCGAACGCGGGAATTCGCTCGATGTCCCAATTGTACGGTCCAGCTTTGTAGAACAGGTGGTCGGAGCCCGGCGAGCTGATCCACCGGGGCATGTCGGGTGGCATGGCGGGCAACTTTGTGGAATGCGGTTGATGGCCACCAGCATGATCCTGTGCGCCAGCAAACGCCAGCGACATGAAGGCAAGCGCTACAAAAAGTGTTTTTCGCATATGAGCCTCGAGTTTGAGAGGGCCAATCACGGCCCTCTCAATGCTAGTTTTTCGCTACCTCCGCGAGGAATTGTTCAAGAGTGAGCGCTTTTGCGCCCTCGACTGGATTTTTCGCGATGTAGGCATCAAAGGCGGCTACGTTGCTGAATGCGCGCGAGAAGGTAGCACAGTCAGGATGTTTCTTGAATGCGTTCACGAAAACCGCGCCTTCGGGCGCAGTCCACTTTCCGGAAGTTCGTTTCAAGATGACCGGCTCGCCGACTTTTTCACTGGGCGAATAAATGACGAGATCACCCTTGTATCGCTTTTGATCCTTGATCACGCAATACAGGCACCGATACTCGATTCGCTTGTTGCCTGCCTTGAGAACAACCTCGTTATCTTGATCTTCGGTGTTCTGCACGACGGGAAGCTTGCAGTAGGGGCAATCGGCTTCGTGAGCCGAGGCAATCGAGGCCATTCCCGTGGTGCCAACGAGGGCTACGAGAATAATTGATTTGCTAACTTGATTCCAGATTTTCATTTTTGACTCTTTAAAATTTTGCGCGTTATTTGACTTCGATGGCGAAGCCGAGTGTTCGCACCGATCCGCGCCAGTCGAATTGGGCGTAGACCTTATAGAGGCCTGCTTTTGGAAAGCGACCAGTGAACCGCATCACGCCTTGCTTCACGAGTGCTTCGCTTTCAGCATCTTCGGCGGGATGGCTGTGCACAACGGTTTGGCCATCTTGATGAAAGATCATCATGTGTCCGGCTGCCCCAAGCCACTTGACCGTATCCGTCGCGGGGGTTCCATTGGCGTCATCAAAGAGCTTCACCTCAACGATGGATTTCTTGCCAACCTCAATCGGGGCAAGCGTGGATAGTTCACCTCGCAACCCGCCGTCCCGGGCAGTCCGGGTGAGTGTAAGCTTCGTGTCCCAAGTGGGTTTATCTCCTTTGACGGTGACCTTGGCAATCAACACCCGTGAGCCTTTGCCCGAGGGTGCGACATCTCCGTACACCCAATAGTCGCCACCGGCAGGGAACGTGATGGGAATTTCCCATGTACCATCGTCCGACATTTCCGGGTGCTCGTGGATGAACCAGTTCAGGTCGCGGCTGGCGATGAGGAGATGAAAGTGCTTCTCATGAGCTATGTCGAAGTCACGCTGGGTTGCTCCGGCCTTGACGTCCACAACACGCATACGAAGATTGGTAGGCTGACCAGCGGTCGCCTGCGCGGGCCAGTCGACGACATCGAGTCGATAGGGTTGCGGCTTACTTGAATTGGCCGGACGCTCGTCCTTTACATCCACAAGGAAGCTAATAGCGTTCTTTCCTACTCCTGGAATGTTCAGGGTGAGGTCGATTTTGTAGTCGCCACCATGCGGGAAATACAACTCGATCCCGTAGTCTCCTGGAACGCCTTCTCGGTGAACGTTTGGCTTGGCCTCGGGCATTCCTTGCATGCTGGGCATGGTCATAATGGCCGTGGCAGAAATTCCGCCGACGCCCTTAAATCCATCCTCAACCGGGTCCTTCGCGGTTGTATCAACGACGCGAAACTCGACGTCTATCTCCTCCCCAGCAAACAAGCCCTCTTCGGGAACTCGTAGCTCCGCCTCATACTTGCCGAACTTCACCTTGGTGACCGTCTCGACAGACGGAGCCTCAGGTGTCGGCCCCTGACTGTTTAGGACGGTTGGTTCCTTAACGTGCTTCAGCGTCTCCGCAGTGAGGTACTGGCGGGGGTTCTTTTCGAACGGATCGCCACATCCAGCGCAGCACATGTACCATCGAACTCCCTGAAAGTCAACATAATCACTCGCACGGGAATACGAGGAGATGGCTTCCTTGCGAACCGGGCAATAAAGCGCTTCTTTCTTAGGGACCGTGGCAAACTTGGCGGGCGACTTCTTGAATAAAGCGGCCGAGTCGGCGGTCGCAAAATAATAGCGGATTCCCATGTAATCCTCGGTGGCCGCCGCTTTGGGTGGGTCAATTCGCTTTCGCGAGACGGGGTCGAACAAAAAGGAGCCGACCGTGTTTCCGGCCTTACGTTGGGCTTCGAGAAATTTCTCTGGAGTCTTGGCGAAGTTACTGTCGCATCCCGGGCAACAGAAGCCGATCTTGGCCCCTTTGTATTCGACGTGTGACGTATTTGATGCGACGGGACCGCCCATCACCGGGCACCTGAGGGGTTGTGCCTGACCGAGCAGAACCGCCGAGAAGGCGATGAAAGTTGTCATTGATTTTCCTGTGTTTCTAATTTTGGACTTGCATAAAACGACGAACGACCACTCACTATGGGGGTCAACGGATTCGATTAAGCAAGAGACACAGGCGGGGCTCGGCCCAACCACACACAGTGGGGCCTCTCGACTGGATGGCCAGAGTCCGTCCCAGGAAGATCGGCTCGAAGAATGGGGATGAGCAGCGACACGGTCGCCATCAGATTTGGCGACAGAACCGCAACATCATCCTGAAGCTGCGTTCGGCTCGGAGGCACAAGTGTCAGAGGTTCGTTGCTACCGGATGGTTGCGCGGACATCTCGCACTCGCAAGCTGTTGATGCATTGGCTCGAGCTTCTTCGTGGCAGGTCTTCGATGAAGTTGCTCCGGAGGAATGACAGTCGGACTGCCGGGTCTCCGGCACGAGTTGCGTTCGGCAACAAGCCATCGCAAAGTCAGAGTGCCCGGAGATAATGCCCGTAAGAGCACTGGCTGGCGCTTGAGCCAGTGCCAGCACTAGAGCAAAAATGACCTGAATCAGCGCTCCTCTGCTCCGCATACTTAAGTAAATACGTTTTACCTGGGAACGAGTTCCCGATTTCCGTTGAAGTGCCTTACTCGTCGGAGTTCCGTCCGCCAAAACAAAATTTTCGCGGGGGCAGGGATCATCGTAGCGATGTGCCCTTCTTTCTCCGTGAAACCTGGTAGAGATTTCTCGACGACAAGGCCGTCATGGAACTTGAACGTTTGGTTCGGTCTGTGATCCTAACCGGCCTTTCGGCTCCCGTTCGTTTTTGGTTTCAGAGCTTGCCGGGGTAGGGTCTGATTGGCATCCATAGGCGGGAATTCTAGCCAGCAATTTGAGAGGGATGAGCCTCATGTTCGAACGGCTCCCCGGGCGTGGAAAGCCGCCCTAGCAACCTTGTGCAGGTTCAGCAGTGAAAACCGTAAGGTAACCTCCCGCTGTCGTTTTGGTTGCGACGAAATCTCTCAAACGACCCGTGACTTTGGTTCGTACAATCTCGATGGCCATTCAGCTGAACTGCATCGGTTCGACCGAGGAAGCCTTAAGTGAACTTGCATCGGGCTTCCTCTGGGCAGTTTTTATGCCCGGGCTAACCCAGGCAAAAACCTGAAAACAACGGCCATAGCAGTTACCAACGGAAAGACGCGTCCAACAGACATTCTTGGCTCGCTCGTTGTGATGTTAATCATCGTGCTTTCAGTTCAGCGTGTCGTCGCTTTCGCCAAAGAAACAAAGTACCAATTCCTAAGGCACAAAGAGATGCAGGTTCGGGCACCGGTGCTACCGTCTGACCATGCCACTCAGACAGTTGGTCATCCAATGCAGTAAACTGCGTGTTTCCTGGCGCAAGCGCAGACTGGAAAGAAAATCTTGTGACTGTACCTCCGGGCGCGACCCCAAATGGTAAGTCTTCGGCACCCCAGAATACCCGTGTTATTCCTTCCACGTTGTTGTTGAAAACTTCCCAGTTCGGAGGAGCCGTTGGCATACTCACGTCTCCCACGGCGTTCAGCGCCAAGGCCATGATAGTCGAGGATCCTATGTTCTCGATACTGTAGCGGTAAGTCCAACTGCCGGGTTGACCAGTGACGTCTGATGTAACCAATATCTGCGCACTGGCTGTAGTACACCACACGGCAACCAGAACCAACATCGATAATCTTAAAGTACCCATTTCTATTCTTTTTCCTTCTGACCTATTAGTCATTACACGCCCGCTTCACGGCGACACAATCTCCAAAGCAGGGCTTGAAGCAAGCGTGTCTGGAAAGTACATAGCACGTCTTATGTCGACTTGCATCGCCGGTGGAAAGAATCCGTAATATCCTGTGAATGGGCGTATATCGTCATGCTCCCAGAGGTCTGTACCGGCACCAAGGCGGTAAGCGTGCAATACCAAGGTGCTGCAGATAAGCTGGCTAGTTTGAGAACCAAGAGCCCTTAACTGGTTTAGATTAGCTAAATATGCCCGTCTCCAGAAGTTGCTGCCTGTTAGTTGCCAGAGTCGATACTGGGCATGCATATCATCTGGGATTATTACGAGTGCATCCCGACTCCAGTAAGGGCGACCAGTAAAGCCCATTGCTGTAGACGCTATAAATGATCGTTGGCCGAAAGTAAGATTGCGACTACACCGCATCAATATAGCCCTGTGTCGATCGAAGTACGCTTCACTCCGCTCCAGTGTATTCGAAAACACGTGACCTAAGTGTCCCAATCCCCCTAGATTTGACGCAAGAGCTTCAGTAATAAGTGGGTTCCCGTTGATATCCGGGCCAACGAAAATTGAGGCGTGGCTGAACGTGGCACCGTAAAAAGCCGCTTGCTCCCTCGTACTACCCAAAGACACGATCACATCCGCCGCTATCATCTTTTCGTAGTCGATCAGAGGGACCGTCGGATCAGTGTAGGCGGCATCTATTTGAATTATGTCTCGTCTTGTCGGGTCCGACCCATCGGACACGATGCAGAACTTGGTATGCAAGCTGACCTTGAGCACCTTCTCCCACGCGCCTTCTTCGCACTGCACCGAAACAGCGGCCCCAATCGGTCTAAGTTCTTGATCATAGAGCTGAATATTTACTGAAGAGGACCCTTGAGCCGTGCCAAGCATCGCCATGTAACTTCCGGTAAGGTCAGCTTTAAACTCAGGTGTAGTAATTCTGAATCCTTGTGTAAGTTTAAATTCAATAGCAAACGGCCAAGGCCAGTCAGGTCTTTCGAAAGAAAACCACTCATTAAACGATCCGTGAGCTCCAAAATAGGTCCAATTGAACCCCTGCTGAACTGTTTCAGGTTGGCCCGGACCCCAGCGCGTGTAGCTAATAGGCGATCCATCTACCCAAAATGGGTTCCGTCCATTCTCTGTCTGTAGCCCGATGTACAAGGGTGCGAGGCGGGAGCCGTAGTGACCGTATTCTAACACTCCAAAATGCTGTCTCAAGGACGAGATAAAGGTGTTCTCAGAAGAACCTTCAATGCATGCAATCTCGCTACCGATTCGATGTGCAAGGGCCCGGGCGTCAATATATGACCGCCATGTTTTGGACATTATGTACTTACTGTCGGCCGCGCTACCTCTATAAAGATGGGGATAGATCTCGAGTTGGCCATAACTGCACGTGCTCAGGCATATGAACCCCAGTAGGCCAAGAGCGATCTTGAGAACTGACGTCAATTTCAAAAGGGCATTCATTTTTCTTTCCGATCCCATAGTGTGCGTCCTACAGGCTATTCTCGCCAATGGAAGATCATGCAACTTCGATAAGTTGCATGAAGTTGCATCCCGAGAACTGGCTGATTTCAGGTACGGTCGAACCTGGAATGAGTGACGAGAAGAAGCAGAGAGGAGTCTGGCTTAAGCCTGAAGCCTTGGAGCGACTGGGACTGCAGATGGAGTCTCTCTTCGCTGCTCGACAGCAAAATGGACGGTCTTGTGGTCGTCTAACTCGCGAAGTCCGGGCCGAAATGCTCGGTCTTAGCGTCCGCACTTCGGACAAGATTCTGAACCGTCAACCTGTTGACCGATCAAGTTTACAAGCGGCTTTCATTTCCCTGCGTCTTCCTTGGGACGACGCCTACATCGAGCAACCAACCCAACCGGAACAGGCAAATGAGCCGGAGCGGACGACATCGAAACGTTGGACTGTGCCATTTGTCGTAGCTACCCTCGCTTTGCTGGTCGTCGGAGTAATCTTTCTTAAAGGGTCGGATGGTAAGAATCAAGTACCGACAGACTGGCAACAACCCTTTATGGCAGACATGGCCCAGGCAACAGACCACTATCACCGTGCGGAATACCCGAAAGCTTGGCCATATCTGAACCGTGCGTCTGCTCTAGCCAGAAAGCATCGGGTCGCTGACGCGATGGGTTGGACTTTGAGATTAGAGGCGGAGCTTGTAGCAGCGGAAGGAAAAGAGGAAGCTGCACTAGAGAAAGCAGAACTCGCCTTGACTTACCTCAATGAAATCAACTTGCCTGACCAATATTTTGGGGTTCTTGAGCTTGCAGGGAACTATAAAGCGTCCCTCGGTAGATCTTACGAGGCCCGCAAAGACTATCTGGAGTGCCTTGCTCAAGGCGAGAAAACCAAGAATCGTTATATGATTGCCACAGCGTGTCGAGGACCGGGGGAGCATCAGCGCTGAAGAGAGAGAATTCCCAAATGCGATTAAATGGTTCGACCAGGGCCTTAGGGCAGTTGGCGAAGACTACGAGGTTGATACGGCCGTTGACCTTCGCGGTCGCAAGGCATTAGCTCTTGCGAGCCAAGGAAAAGTCGCCGAGGCTTTGCCAGTCCTCGAACAAGTCCTGACCCACTGGCAAAAAAAGAAGCATCCTCGGTGGATCGCGACCTCGCGATACCGCCTTGGGTCTGTGTTAAAGATAAAGGGCGATCATGTCAGGGCGGATTTGCTTTTGGCCCAAGCTCGAAGGGGCTATTTAGACGTTGGAGACGCCGAGGGTGTTAAGCGGTGCGATGACGCCCTACAATGACTAAGTTAGCGCGTACCAGCAGAATCTTACCTCTGCGAAGTTTCGTAAGTTTCTTTTTTCCTCGCTGGATGAGGGAGCGGCGGTCGCCTCAGGAGATTCCACCACTTGCGCACCTTTTTAAGTGACGTCGCCTTTTGAGCTTGAGAGCTGGGCTTTCGAATCTGCTCCCAGATAAACATCGTTTTTCCCGCCGTCGGCCCACCTTTTTCCTGATGAAAACCGTAAGGTAACCTCCCGCGGTCGATGCAGGAGCAACTATTTTCCGAGACCGAAGTCGGCGAACTTGTGCGCCGAGCATCCGAGTTGCAAGATTCTGGATCCACGACAGGTTACGTACCGGGACTCACTCGGAGCGAACTTGCGAAGATGGCGCTGGAGGCGGGCATTGATCCTGCGTACTTAGATCAAGCGATTCGCGAACGCGCCGAATATTCGACGGAGTCAAAGAAGTTAAAGTGGAGCGAGGTCATCGTGCGGGTCTTGCCGGTTGAGATAAGCCCAGAAGACTTCGAATTGGTTACCGAGAAAGTGAACATCCTTCCGGCTCAAACAACCCAGTCCGGCACCTCGGGCGGACTCGCCCAAGTGGGCAGAAGCATTCACGGCAAATTGCGGGCGGGCTGGGTGAATCCGGCGTTCAAAGTAACATCGCGGGGCGGCCGAACGAGAATGGAAGTCTCGTCAAACAATGAGATTGCCATTGCCATTACCACGATGTGGGCCATCCTGTTTCCGCTGCTCCCAATTGCCCTGGCGGTAAAACTTGGACCGTTGGCCGGAATTGCCGGTAGCCTGCTTTGCCTCGGAGGGGCGGTCTGGACATTTCGTGCCCTGATGAAGAAGGCTCAGGCCGCCACCAGAATTGCGGCCAAGGCCCTAGAAGACGCCGTGATGCAGGTGGGGACACCGACATCTGAACTCGAAGGATAGACCGCGTGGTCACCCTGCGAGCAGTGAAACCGACTGGCGCTGCGATCCGGAAAGTCACTCTTGGCGGCCCCGGAGGGAATCGAACCCCCGACGCCCTCCTTAGGACTGACATTTTCTAGGTTCAAAGAAGCTGAGCGTTCGTCCGTCGTTGAACCCAACCAACCGCCGCTATCCACCGCGATGGAGAGACCTTGGAGAGACTGCCGGAACTTCTCAAGCCTGGAGGAATTCGTTTAGAATATACAATGCAAATACGAAAAGTCATGGCTGATGACTCAGGGCGATGTGAGAGCCTTGGCAACCTGTTGTTCGGCGAGCAAGTCGGTCGAAAGGTGGGAATGGCTGTCGCAGACATTGGAGTCGGCATTGGAGAATTGGGTGCACAGCGAACCCATGCGGTACATGCAACGTATTGGGTCGCCGAGAACCCAAGTGAACCGGACCTTCTTGGGATTGTAGGTCTTTACTCTCCTCGATGGATTGGTAGTCAGAATCTCTACCTCGGCTGGTTTGGTGTGCATCCCGACCACCGCCGACACGGGCTTGGTCAGGCACTGATCAAGCACGCTGAAGCAGAGGCAATCAACCTTGGCTGCCGTTCCATTCTAGTTGAGACCTCGTTTGAACCTGCTTCGACCATTTCCTTCTACCACCGGGCGGGTTTCAATGCAGTGGCTTCTGTCCCAGATTACTGGGAGGAAGGTTCCGAGCTGATTTTGATGCGCAAGTTCTTGGTGATCTGAAACCCGACTTACCCGACTTCCGTATAAGATTATGTGATGCCCCACGCAATAGCGCGATTACTCACAAGTGAAGCGGATCCACTCTTTTGGCCAGCCTTGGAGTTCTATGTTGAGAGCTTCCCCAGGGATGAGCGTGAGGCCCTGTCGAGAGTCGCAAAAGTGGCAGCAGGTAATCCGGAACTATGCGACGGACCTGTGCATCGAGTGCATATGGCTGTTGCGGATGTTGATGGTCGACTAGGGGGCATCCGCTACTTCTCCTACGATGCCCGCGCCAAACTAGGGTTCTTCATCTACCTTGCCGTCGAGCCTGAGTTCCGAAAGCACGGAATTGGAACCCAGCTCGTCGTGTACGGAAAACAAGTGTGCCTGCGTGACGCCGAAGAAATGAAGTCAACTTTGGAGGCGATCTTCTTCGAATGCGAGCGTCCCGAGCTTGCTGAAACCCCCGATGAACGAAAAGTACGCGATGATCGCATACAATACTTCCTGAACAGAGGCGCAGTCATTGTTTCAAAGGACTACTATCAACCCGCCCTTGGCCCCGATCGAGAAGCTGTGCCCCTGTGGCTACTAGCCTATCCCATGAGTGACGAACCTGCGTATGATGGTCTGATTCGAGACTTCCATCGCTTGATGCTCGGATATCCGGCGGACTCAATCGAAGAGAGGAGGTGCTTGAGTGAATTCTCCCGCACCCAATTCTGATTCGACTGTTGTTTTTCGCACACCAGAAGAGCGGGCTCAAGTACTCAGGAAGTATTGGTACGGTCTAATCAGCATAGTTGTTTGCATTGCATTCATTATTCTGTTAGGTTTTGCAGGTTTAGAACAAGCATTCGAAAAGCCTCCTTGGATTCCACTGATCAAAGCGCTGAAAGATATAGTCAGTGTCTTCGCAACCGCGTTTCTGATCCCCACTCTCCTCTTCAGACGTAATATGAACGAATTGACAGAGAGACTGGAAAAGGATTCGAAACAAAGGCTGGCAACTGCAACTGAGATGGCAGTGCACATTGCTCCGAAGGATGAAGGAGCCTCAGAATCACCTCTCTTGAGTGGGCTGGGCAAGGCTCAAAGGCAGCTTCTATGTGTCACGCTTACTACGGATGATTCTTCGCGTCCGTCCATCATGTCCTTGTTAAAGGAAGTGCTAAAATGATCTGGAATGAAAGCAATCTTCAAACCTTTCTAGGTACATTCCCTCATCGTACCGAAGAGCAAACTCAGGCACTTACGCAACTAGCCTTAGGTGACGTTTGGAGTAACCTCTCCGGTGACAATCTTGTATTGACCAACGACTCGCCTGTGCTATTAGCAGTTATGCAGGGAGCCTCTGCATCCGGGAAGAGTTGGCTCGCTCACCACTTTGTCAAGATAACGAAACAAAAACATGATGTAATAGAAAAAGGTAACGCTAGCGTTGTCATTTCGATCGATTGGGGTTCGCTTGATGATTCCGACATCTTAGGTTCCTTTGCAAAGAAGCTTCATCCCGAGAATAACAATGTGCGCGATGCAATCAAGCGGCTAAAGAGTGAGTTGCCGGGAAGTGGTTCGAAGCGGATTTTCATTGTTATCAATGACTTTGAAATCGCCCTTCGGGAAAAATCACAACTCCTTCAAGCAAGGACCCTGTTCAAAGACAGGTTGAGCAGTTGCGACGGTGTTACCGTTCTCATCACCACTACGTCTTTTGCTGAGCAAGCGTGGCTGCCGAACCCGGTAAGACTGGGTTCGCCATCTTGGGACGATCCGCAGTTCACAAAACTTGGCGACTTCTGGAGAGCGCTTAACGAACTTAATAACCAGCCGACACACCACACGATGAGCACTTCTATCTTGGAATTGGTAAATCAGTGGATTCGACCGTCCATGGTGATGGCCAGGTTGCTGGAAGACGTAGACATCAAGAAGTCGGCAAGCTCAGTACTAAGAGCACTTGGGGTTGCAAATGAGGATGGACTTAGCTCCAATCTCCTGGGTATCAAATTTCTGATCCAGGGCAAAGAGCAATTAACTTCCTCGGCAAAGGAAGCCTTCCGCGAGGAGCTTGAGGATAGTGAAGAATTCAAACGCATTCGCTCTGAGTGGCTAGCCGTGTTGCATCGTTCCCTCATTTTGTTTCGAATGTCTCAGCGTGGACAGGGCTTGGGATATCGCGAAACGATACAAAAACTGGTGTGCTGGGCGAGTGTTGATCCCGCGTTTGACCTCTGGGAGGTGGCTCCACATGATTTTAAGGTTGCCTGCGGTGAACACATTGATCTCCAAGACCATGATCAGGATATTGATATTGCATATGCATTTTTTAAACTTGAAGGTGACCGACCGCGACTTTCTCACAGCAGTGTACTTTCCCTTTACTCTGAGCCGACATTTTTAGAACAGGTAGAGAGACAGCAGATTCACAAAGCTTGCATTGAGTTAGCTGTACATGATGACATGCGGGCTCGGCATAGGGAGCGAATTCAGCTTGCGTCGATCAGGCATGAGCTGCGTTCAAGTACTGTCCGTGAGCCTGCTACTCTTCAAAAACTCGATACAGAGAATTTTCCGGAGCTCGGTGCTACTAGCCATGAGCTCGCGTTTGCCAAACTTGACTTTGCATTTCTATGGCTCAGCCAGACGGCAAGGTTTAGATCTCGGCTGGACCAATGGTGGGTGCCACCCGTTATTGATCAGAGTCCTAATGCAACACCGCTTGCTCAAATAGCGAAGGCACTATACTACGAGGCCGCTTATCAAGCTCTTGACAATTGGGAGGATGCAAATAGTGGAGCCCATGAACTAAGGATAACGACGGAGGTTCCCAAAGAAAACTGTGGCGTACTGGAAGTTCAAGCCTGGCTGTTGAGCAGGGGCCTCTGGTCAACCATGCTCTATGAGATGGGTACGATTGAGGATGAGATACCAAGTGCTGAGTTGTGCTACGATGAGTGCCTTCGTACAAGCTCAGCTTGGGGAGAGGATCAATTCTTCAGAGTGCAATTCGAGCCAGTCTCATCCGGGCTGGCTCATCTGGCGAATTCGATTGAGGCAAATGGCGTCGTGGCCGGGCTAAAGGCCACTCCGTTATCCCGTGGTTTCGACGGCAAGAGTTTCACTTTTGATGATGTAGCGGAAGCCATGGTTCAGTTGAAGAGTGAGTGGAAGTACTTTTTCGACACTTTGGATTCGGATGCAATTCAACCTGCTACAGAATCAATGAAGAGCAAAGTGCTAGATAGCTGTAGGGCACTTCTTGCTTTCTCAAGACATAAGTTTCTTTCCGGTGACACCACAGGCGCTTTTGAAACACTCGAGGAAGTGCTTAGAACAACAAATCGCTCGGGATTCTTTAGCTCACAGGAACGCCTATATGCAACCGTAGGGCGTCTGCAACTGAAAGTCTGGTCAGGAACTTTGAATCGAGTGGTGGAGGGACTTGGGCTAGACAGCGACGAGTCAGTACTGGCCGAGCAGAGTAGCGGTGATACATGGGCCCTCTGGCAGCTTGAGGTGTTCCGTATCTGGGAGGACGTGCTGCAGCACGAGGCAGTTTCCGACAGTGATATAAAAGGCCTGAGGGACTATGCTGCTCGTTTCTATGGTGCGGGAGACACCAAGGCCGCCAGAACGTGCCTTTGGGGAGCTGCTTGGATGGAGCAATACAAAAAAGCTGATAAACAGTGGGGCAATCTCCAGAAAGCATTCGAGGATGAGATTATGGCCAGCAATCTTTGGAAACTCAAGTCAGATGGGAGTAATTCACCGGACAATCTTGTCGCCCAGCTGGTGACCGGAGATAGATTTTATAGCGCGGTGTACTACTCCAATGAGCCAGGCCCGCGAACTGCTTTCGACAAGTGGTTTGGCACGTTTTGGCAAGATAATGGTAGGTTTGCACCCGTTATGCCAGCGGCTTTGATCTTGCGCGGCATACCGCTGGCTTACGTGCCGTGTCAGGGCTATGATAGACAGTAAGAAGCTTTCGCTAAAGGACAAGTACAGTTGCCTTGCGGCAGACCGTGTCATGCGTGACCTTGGTCTTCCGGTGTCGGTCACGAGGATAGATAACCTTGCCTTAGGAGCTTTCGCCAGCCAGTGGAAGCCGTTTGTTGGCGGACTTCACGGTGCAGGGTTTGAATGGGACGTGTTCACTCAAATCGCCTATTACCAAGAGATGGAGAACCGATTTGAGGCGGCTATCTGGGATGGTGATGACCTGATCGCGCTCGGGATCGGTGAGGCTGATCTCGAAAAAAACTACGTTGCCAGAGACTTTAATGAACGGGCTCCGACGGAGGCAGGAGCGAAATTCAAGGGCCTTGTTGTCCCGATGATGAACATCTGCTTAGAAGAGTGGGCAAAGTGCGTGGGTGTTGAGCACATTTGTATTTTTGATCCTAATCTCCCATCGGCGCAGCGACTTGAGTTAGAGGGGTTCAGGTATGTGTCAAGCTTGGAAGTCCTGGGATTACAGCTCGGCCCTGCGTTTTATAGTTACTGTACACGTCCTGTGATCGTTGGAGCCAAGCCGCTTGACTTTATCTATAGCCCTGTTGATCTGGAAGAGCTTGGTCAACCCAACGATCCTCATCAAGTTTGCTCGGACAACCTAACGATTGATGCCCAAATCGTAATGTCTGCCCGGAAGATTGCTGTTGAGCTAGGGCTTCCTGTTGCCACCTAGAATTTCAACGAGACATGCGAGTTGGGCGGGCTTATCGAGCTTCTTGAATTTTTCGTCCGCAAATTCCCGCACTGCATCCACGACGCTTGGGTTTGCTATTGTCACGATATCCGGGTGTAAAACGTAGCTACGAAGTGAAGGGCAGTGAAGGATATAGGTGCCGCATGATCTTAACCAGCCCTCGCGAACAACGCAGAACCTGCTGTGCAATCGACGTACATCATCATGCAGGTTTTCGTCCAGTTCAAAGCCGGACAGGAAGGGTTGCAATGGGTTCGCAGAAAAGTGGGTCACGGTTGCCTCACAAAACGCGAGCATAAGGGATAGTATGGACACTCTTGCCTCCAACTGTCCTTTGTCTGCGAACAACTGGATAGAACTCCAACTGGAGGCACAAAAATCTTCTAGGGAGCAATCGATACCTTCCCCTATGACCTTCAGTAATGCATCCTGGCAAGCAATATCCGATTCCCGAAGCAAAACTTCGTGTGACATCAGGAGGTTAGCTATGTTGGACTGCTTTGCACTCCGCGCGCTGCTTTCTGATGCCTTTGCACTGTCCTTTGATAACTTGGCTGTATATGCAGCGACGAGGGTTGCAAGTAGCGAGATCGCAAGAGCAGCAACTTGTATCCAATCGCTGATTTGTAACATAGGGTTCATTATGTATTACTTGGATAGAAGGTGGAGCTTTAAGCCAAATGATGCAGTACCTTGCCTCCAAGATGAGGGAGCCCTCTGTATTACGGAGGGCGTCTTTCTTGTAGGATTTTAGGTTCAATATGGTGGCCCCGGAGGGATTCGAACCCCCGACACACTCCTTAGGACTGACATTTACTAGGTTCAAAGAGGCTAAGCGTTCGTCCGCCGTTGAACCTAGATGACCGCCGTTTTCCACCGCGTTGGAGAGACCTTGGAGAGACCAAAAACTCCGCGTCTCACCCAGCTTCATTGAACTCTTCGGGAACTCCGAAGAGTTCGCTTTCTCCGCGACTGGCGCGTCCAGTGCTGCAGTGTCATGGCACTTTTGAAACTTGGTTTACGTCATACTGACGGAACGTGGAAGTTTTCGGCGCGGTGAAATCGGTGGCAGGGCGAGCATTGCTTGCTCTGGTACTTGTGCTGACCCAGTTCCACTTCTGCGAATCAATTTACGTGCGTGACTCTGGCGAAGTTTGCCGAGAGTGCTTGGTCATCGACGATCACGGTGCGGGTGAGGCTGAAATTGATCAGCCACATGGCGACTGCCATGACTGCTGCGAAATTCGAGAATGCGAGACGCCAAAGGCTTTTGAAACTTCCGCGCCCAGCCAGCAGTTTGCGTTCGATTTCGCAATTCTCCCCGAGCCTCTGGCTCTGCCAGAGGTCATGGATGGCGGCGTCCCGTGGAAGTCGTTTCCATTTGATAGCGGGGCTCCGGCGACCGGACCACCCCTTGTTCATTTATCCCGCGGGCCCCCTGCTCTCCTTTTCGTTCAGCCGTCTGCTGGACGCAAGGTCGAGTCTTTGGCGTAGCCGCTCGCTCTCTGCTCCAGCCCTGAAACGCATTGGAGCATCCATTGAAGAGAACACTCATCATTCCTGTATTGCTGGCATCAGCATTTTGCCAAGCACAAACTCAAATCTCAGCCACTGACGCCCTCAAACTGGCGTCTCAAAACCGTCCCAGCCTTGCGGCATCTCGACTCGGAGTTGAAGAAGCTCGCCTTTCTGCGCGGGCATTGAGCGCACTTCCGCCGCTCAACCTCGCCGCAGGGGCAAGTTCGCGAAGCGAAGTAGGAGCGACAGACCAAGACCTAGCTCTCACTCAAGAAATCGACATCTTTGGCAGAAGACGTGCTTCCGGTCGGGTTGGCGAAGCTGACGTACAGCTTGCACTCGCCAGATACCGGAAAGAGGCTGGATTACTCCAATCAGAGGTGCTCACCGCGTTTGCCATTGTCGTATCTGCCAGCCACCAGCGGGAAGTTGCAACCGAACTGCTCGAAGTCGCTGAGGGACTACTCAACGCCACCAAGCGGCGATTTGATGAGGGAAAGGTGGCAGAGCTTCAGGTGACAAGGGCGACTATCGAGTTTGAGCGAGCAAAGCAGACAAGGGAACTCAAAGACGCCGACTACCAAGCTGCGATGACAAGGCTGGCAAGCCTACTCGCTGTTCCTCAAGGCGAACTTAGCGTCGTCCCGGATGCCGCCATAGAGCCCGTCGCGATCCCGAGCATCATGGATCGTCCTGACATTCTAGAAATCAGAGCCGAGGTGGCCAAGGCGTCGGCGGAAGCAGGGTTCGCCAAGGCAACCTCTCGACCTGAGTTTAGCCTTCAAGTCGTTCGGTCACCGTGGTCAAACGACCGAGGCTACTTCGTGGGGAGGGCGCAATTCTCATGGAATCTGTGGGACCACGGCCGAGCACGAAATGAGGTTAGGGCCGCAAACCTCAGGGTTGAAGCAGCAGTCAAGGCACTGTCGGATGCTACCGCTCGGGCCGAGCAAGAACTTGCCGCTGTCCAGATCGAGTTAGAGTCTCGACAGGTGCGAATCAAGAGCTACGAGGCGATTCTTGTGTCCGCAAAGGACCTCGTG
>Ga0209573_1001248_pt1 | contig 41180 bp, 32 predicted proteins | sample TNRBio252014_DNA_FD_185870 | JGI IMG/M metagenome (GOLD analysis project Ga0209573, IMG submission 185870) | Wastewater treatment Type I Accumulibacter community from EBPR Bioreactor in Madison, WI, USA - TNR Reactor_6/25/2014_ DNA (SPAdes)... | ecosystem: Engineered > Bioreactor > EBPR >...
GCATCCCCAGAACGAAGACGCGCTATAGCTTGCGCTTGGAACGACTCAAAGTCAAACTTCTCTTTTTCCATCTCCTGTCAAATTTGCTGTAAGATAATATATTTGACACAGTTTGATGAAGTTACTCTCATCGGCTTATCTCCAACCACTAACCAGTCTGGAAACTTCAAGGGCAAAGGAACCATCGCTAAAGGAGGCTACGCAGCGCTTAGGCACAGGCTATACATGGGCGCTGTGGCCTGCGTGACTAACCCTAGGGCAGATAACTCTTTCAAGGACTTTTATCTTCACCTAAGGCGAAATGGGAAACCCTTCAAATGCGCCATCGTGGCTGTCATGGCCAAAATGGCCAAAGTCGCATTCACGCTTATGGTCAAACACCAAATGTATGACAAAAACAAACATGTCACCGTCCCGGCAAATAATATTTGCTGATTAATTTGGTTTTTACCACAGTCATATCCTTTGTCCAAACCCCAACAAGCGCTAAGCAAACAACCTCTTTATGCAAATACTTCTTTGAGGTCAATAACCAACTCCGGAAACACCGCCGAGCGGAAAGCGTCGCCCTCCAAAGCCGGCGCACGGCCGGTAAAAATGCCCCGTTCATCCAGCACATACGCCATAACGGCACGCTCCGCGGGGTTTACCATCCAATACTCGCGCACCCCCGACTCTTCGTATACCCTGAATTTTTCACCCATCTCACGACTGCTGTTGCCCGGAGACAGGATTTCTACAACCAGATCCGGCGCGCCGTTGCAGCCGTGCTCATCCAACTTGGCCGGGTCGCATACCACGCACAAATCGGGTTGCACCACCGTGGCGCCATCGCCCTTGCGGCTGCCCGCAGGCAGGCGCACATCAAAGGGAGCGGCGTATACCCGACAAGGTTTTCCCAATAAATAATTGGCCAGGATTCTCACCAGTTGGGTCGACACCTCCTGATGGATTCTATTGGGCGCCGGGCTCATCTTCCACAGCCGACCCCGGATGAGCTCCACGCGCTCCTCCAACTGCCAGCGCAGGTAGTCGGCAAACGTATATAGCCCCGCCGGATCGAGCTCCGACAGCGAGGTCACAGCAGGGGGCAGTGCGGCAGTTTTCATACAAATACTTCTTTGAGGTCAATAACCAGCTCCGGAAACACCGCCGAGCGGAAAGCGTCGCCCTCCAAGGCCGGCGCACGGCCGGTAAAAACGCCCCGTTCATCCAGCACATACGCCATAACGGCACGCTCCGCAGGGTTTACCATCCAATACTCGCGCACCCCCGACTCTTCGTATACCCTGAATTTTTCACCCATCTCGCGACTGCTGTTGCCCGGAGACAGGATTTCTACAACCAGATCCGGCGCGCCGTTGCAGCCGTGCTCATCCAATTTGGCCGGGTCGCATACCACGCACAAATCGGGTTGCACCACCGTGGCGCCATCGCCCTTGCGGCTGCCCGCAGGCAGGCGCACATCAAAAGGGGCTGTAAAAACCTGGCAGGACTGCCGGTAAAAAAAGTTCAGCATCACGCGATTAATCGCCTGAGAAACCTGCTGATGCCGGGTTCCAGGCGCCGGGCTCATCTTCCACAGCCGACCCCGGATGAGCTCCACGCGCTCCTCCAACTGCCAGCGCAGGTAGTCGGCAAACGTATATAGCCCCGCCGGATCGAGCTCCGACAGCGAGGTCACAGCAGGGGGCAGTGCGGCAGTTTTCATACAAATACTTCTTTGAGGTCAATAACCAGCTCCGGAAACACCGCCGAGCGGAAAGCGTCGCCCTCCAAGGCCGGCGCACGGCCGGTAAAAACGCCCCGTTCATCCAGCACATACGCCATAACGGCACGCTCCGCAGGGTTTACCATCCAATACTCGCGCACCCCCGACTCTTCGTATACCCTGAATTTTTCACCCATCTCGCGACTGCTGTTGCCCGGAGACAGGATTTCTACAACCAGATCCGGCGCGCCGTTGCAGCCGTGCTCATCCAATTTGGCCGGGTCGCATACCACGCACAAATCGGGTTGCACCACCGTGGCGCCATCGCCCTTGCGGCTGCCCGCAGGCAGGCGCACATCAAAAGGGGCTGTAAAAACCTGGCAGGATTTGCCGCGGAAGTACAGCCATAATTGGCCATGTAACTCCCCGGCTATCCGCTGATGTGCCGTTCCAGGCGCCGGGCTCATCTTCCACAGCCGACCCCGGATGAGCTCCACGCGCTCCTCCAACTGCCAGCGCAGGTAGTCGGCAAACGTGTATAGCGCCGCCGGATCGAGCTCCGACAGCGAGGTCACGGCAGGGGGCAGTGCGGCAGTTTTCATAACAAACTATTTTGTGCGCCCAAGCGGATACGGATTGCGCCGGCAGGTCTTACTTATGCGTTACCGTCTTTTAACCTGTCGGCGCATACCATAAAACAGCCATTACGGGCCATGCCCAACAAAAATACGACATTATCGCCAAACAGGCAAGTTGCCTGTCGTTCTGTCGTCTCGGCCCTTTCCTGCGTTTCGCCAAAGTAGCTATCTTTGCCGGCATGAGTACAGGCATCCTCCCATTTCTTACAGCGCCTTACCCGCTGCGCAGGTCGGTAGCAGCCGACTGGGCCTTTGTGCTGGGCCCGGGCATCTTTGTCGCCTTATTTTTGCTCTTCTTTCAGCCCTTTGGCACCGCCGATTTTCAGCACCCCCACAAGCAGGCTTTTTTGGCGGGGTATGGCGTCGTCATTGCAGCGGCCGGCTTCATTATCGTCTACATAGCGCCTCGGCTGTTCCCAGGCTGGTTCGATGAAGAGCGCTGGACGGTGGGCAAGCACATCCTGCTGTTGCTGTCGTCGTTTGGCATCGCCATCGCGGGCTGCTACTTTTACAAAGACTGGTTCTTAGGCCATTCGCTGTCGTGGCGGGGCTTCATGGGATTCTTTCCGTTGGCGCTCTCCATAGCCCTGTTTCCCATCGTAGGGATCGTGGCAGGGGCTTATATACGCCGATTGAAGCACTATGCCTCCGGCGCCGAAATGGCCAACCAGCGGGTAAACCATCGGGAAGAAGTAGCCTCCCCTGACCTGATTACCCTTGCCGATGAAAGCGGCCGTCCCGCTCTGGAAGTACATGCAACCGATCTCCTCTTCCTGCGAGCCGCCGACAACTACGTCGAGGTCTTTTATCTCCTCGACGGCCAACCCGCCCGCACTATGATCCGCAATACCCTCTCGGTCATGGAGAAGATACTGCCGCCCGGCCACTTCTTTCGCTGCCACCGCTCCTTCCTCGTCAACCTCAACCGCGTAGAGCGCCTTTCGGGCAATGCTCAGGGCTATCGCCTTCACTTTGGCGGCGTTGCCGAGCTGTCGGCGCCCGTAGCCCGGGGCCGAAATGCCGAGTTGTTATCGTTGCTGGGTTAGTATCCCCACCTGCATTTCACCCCTGCGGTTTGCATTTCACCCCTTTTCCATGCCATTCGCCCCGCCCGGCCGCCGTTCGGCCCTTTGCCCTTTACAACCGCATTACGGGTCGCTACTTTTGTGTCATCGCCGGTTGCCGATCATCGCCGCAGCCGCTGATACCAACCACAAAAGCAAACCGTCATGGAAAAGAAAATCGTCGTCAGCCTGCTAATCCTCGCCACCTTCGCCCTCGCTCACGAAGGCGGAGGTCATCTTCACAGCCTCTACCCCCACCTTAGCTATTGGCTGCCCGCCGATGCCTGGCGATTTTTGGTGCGCGCCGCCCTTTACATAGCCCTGCCATTGTTGGTGCTGGGGCTGCTGCACGGTAGCCGCGGGGCTTTAGCCGAAGCCGGCTTAGCTACCCGCGCTTTGGCGGGCATCCGCATTGGGCTGTTGGGCGCCTTGCCCATGCTGCTGGGCGCAGGCCTCCTCGCCCGCTTCCAGATCACCTTCAACCTCTCCTCTATCTTTTATGGCTGCCTCCTGGCCGCCGTCGGCGAGGAAATCCTCTATCGCGGCCTCCTCTTCGGTCAGCTCTACCGCCACGCCGGCTGGGGGTTTGTAGCTGCGGGTTTGGCCAATGCCCTCATATTTGGCGCCGGCCATCTCTATCAGGGTCAAGACCTCGCCTCCTGGCTGGGGGTCTACGCCGTCACCTTTATGGGCGGGCTGTGGTTTAGCTGGCTCTACGTCGAGTATGGTTATAACCTCTGGGTTCCCCTCAGCTACCATTTTTTTATGAACCTGTCGTGGAGCCTGTTCGACGTCTCCGACAACGCCCTTGGCAGCCTCGCCCCCAACCTCTTCCGCGCCGCCACCATCGCCCTGTCCATCATTATGGTCGTAAGGCACAAACGCCGTACTGGCCAGCCCTGGGTCATCCGCTTCCGGCAGCCACAACTGGCGCCCAAAGCCTGAATTCCTTTGGGTGTGCCCCCCGGCGGCTTGCCTCCGCATCGGCTCATCCGCAAATATTACCGGTATGCCCCTCGGAGGCAGGCCGGCCGCCGGGGGTCGGGCTATCCGCTATTATGGCTCCTGAGGTCGCCATATCGCTCCTATCCCTCACACGGGCGCCACCCTTCGCCAAACAGCTACCTCGCTCTTATATCTATTTTCCTTCAAAAAAAAAAAAATTCATCATCATGACCATCCGCTTCTTCTTTTTGATCCTCTTTTGCAGCAGCTTCTTCACCGGCCGTATGGCAGCCCAGACGGCCTCATCCGATAATTACATCGACGGCCTCGTAGTTGATCAGGCCGGCGACGCCCTGGCTTACGTCAACATCGGCATAGTAGGCACATCGGTGGGCACTGTCAGCGACGAACAAGGCCGTTTCCGCCTTTACCTCCGCGAAACCATCACCCCGGCCGATACCCTCCGGTTTTCCAGCATCGGCTATCAGTCCTGGTCGTTTGGTTTAGCCGATTACCTCGGCAAAACCACCGAAAACATGCGCGTGAGCCTGCCCGCTGCCGCCCACACCCTGCCCGAAGTAGTGGTGATGCCTCGCTTCACCGAGCGCAAACAGATCGGCATGGAACGCCCCGGCACTCGGATGTCGGTCAACTTTGCCATCGCCGGCAAACCCAATCAAAACCTCGGCGCCGAAGTAGGCCGCAAGTTCAACCTCCCCCGCCAAAGCGAGGTCCGCTTAGATACTTTCCGCTTTTTCATCGCTCAAAACAACTTCGATACCGTAGGGCTGCGCATCAACGTATACGAGCTCACCGACGGCCGGCCCGGCGCCAACCTCTTGCGCAAAAGCCTCATCGTATCGCTCCCCAACCGGGCCAAAGGCTGGATAACCATCGACCTCCTGCCCTACGATATCATCGCTGCCGATGATGTGGTTGTATCGGTAGAGTGGATATACTACCGGGGGAAAGGCAACGCCCTCAGCCTCCCCATTGCCATGCCCTCGGCGGGCACACACTTCTATAAGTATGGCAGCCAGGCCCGCTGGAAGAAGTTCGCAGGTATGTCGGCCGCCTTCAGTCTCGATGTTTCCTACTAAATTTCTTTACTTTTGCGCAGCGGGACGGCAACATAACACACCCTCCTCGCACGCATACCATGCCCATACCGCTTTGGAAACGATGGCTTAGCTACCTCGCCGAACTGCCCATAGAGCAGTCGGGCAGCGATTACAACCCCGTGCTGGAGGTCAGCATCAAACGGGGGCAATTCAGACTCAGCACAGCCAATGCCATCTACTCCTATGGCAATCGTTACTTCAATTTCTCGCGCAGCTTCGACCGCATGAATTGGTCGAAGCTGCCCGGCCAGGAAGTATTGTTATTGGGCCTTGGCTTGGGTAGCATCCCCTATATGCTCGAAAAAAGCTATCGCAAAAAATTCTACTATACCGCCGTCGACATCGATGAAGAGGTCATGCGCTTGGCCGACAAATACCTGCTCCATACCCTCAAAAGCCCCATAGAGCGGGTATGCGCCGACGCCGCCGTCTTTGTGGCCGTATCCCCCGATGAAACTTATGACCTCGTCTGTATAGACCTCTTCGACGACGACCGCATTCCCGAAGATTTTATCCAGCCGGCCTTCCTCGAAGAACTGGCCCGAATCCTTACGCCCAACGGATTGGCGCTCTACAATTGTTTGGCCTTCACCCCGGAGGAGCGCCGCCAGAGCGAGCATTTTTTTAATGGGCCCTTCCGCGCAGTTTTCCCCAAGGCCAAGGCGCTGTATTTAGGCCCCAACATAGTACTGGCCACCAATGAGGATTTTTTTTAACCCTGCTTTTGTGGAATTTTATCAGGCACAGCGTCTTTACCCAAAAGTCCATTTCGCTTATGACCGCCATACCCAAATCATCCAGCGCCAAAGGCCCCGTGTGCATTGAATGCGGAGAGGCATTCCGCGGCCGCATCGACAAGCGCTTTTGCAGCGACGGTTGCCGCAGCAGCTATCACAATCGCGCCAACGGGGATGAAACCAACTTTATGCGCAACATCAACAACATCCTGCGCAAAAACCGCCGCATCATGGCAGAGCTCAACCCCGATGGCAAAGCTTACCTCCACCGCGACAAGTTAGCTGAAAAGGGCTTCAAATTCAGCTATTTCACCAATGAATACCGCACCCGGTCCGGCAAAACTTACCGCTTCTGCTACGAACAAGGCTATACCGAAGCTGAAAATGGCTATCTGACCCTCGTCATCCGCCAGGAATACGTGGAGTAAAAGCGGGAATTTCCCCCTACTTTTGCGGCATGAAACAGCGTTTTTACGGACTTCTTGCCCTGGCGGCATGTTTTTTTCTGATGGCGTCCACAGACGTTAAAGCTCAGGCCGACAGCACTGCGACGCCCGCTTTTCGCCCTCAATTGCGCATCGGCATACAGGGCGCTATGCACTGGAATAAAGTAGATTTTTCACCTTCCGTCGATCAGGAGGCCTTTCCGGGCAACAGCTTAGCGCTGGTATTTTCCTATATTTCCCAGCCGGCTCTGGGAATACAGGTAGAATTGGCTGCTGAAACCCGGGGCTGGCGCGAAGTAATCGACACTTTTTCGGGCCATTACGAGCGCCGCATCCGCTATCTCAGCTTTGCCCCCACGACGCTGGTAGCCTTAGGCAAAGGCGCCTTCCAGCCCGTCATTATGGCTGGCCCCTTTGTGAGCTTCCCACTATCGAATGAAGAAAGTATTCCCACCCCCTGGGTAGCCCGAGATCACTATGGCGCCGCCTTTACCGAGCGCATACTATATGGCATCACAGGCGGACTGGGCCTTCAACTCAACCTCAACCCCATAGCCATACAAGCCACAGGGCGCTACCGGGCGGGCTTCAGCAGCCTGTTTCGGCTCGGGCAGGGCGGTTTTAATTTTTCTGAACCCCAAGCCTGGGAAGCCAGGGTAGCCCTGCTGCTGCGCATAGGAAAATAGCTGCCGAATACCTGTAAGCACTATCCGTAAGCTACCCGAAGTACCGGCCATGAACCGCCAACCTCCTTTGTCTGTTATAGTTCTCTATGTTAAGATGAGTGAAAAATTGACGCCGCTATTTTTGGGGCTGGCAAGGCAAAAAACGCAGACATAGCCTAAGCTATGGCGAGGCTTTTTAACGCCGCCAGACAGAAAAAGAGCAAGTCAGGATTCACAAATCTTGGCTTGGAGAGCTATATACTGCGCGCAGGCAGGTTTTGTGCGCCAAGATATGGATAACAAAAACCTGCCCGCGCAAACCATACATACCCCACACAACTGGCTACCATGCAATCACTCTTGCGCCGTTGCCGCGCACTCTGGCATCCCGACGAATACCACGGCTGGGGTCGAACCCATCGCTACTTTGAAGGCTGGTACTTCAAGCTCGTAGACCCCACAGAGCAATACGCCCTGGCAGTAATACCCGGCATTTCGATGGATGAGCAGGGCAGGCAGCAGGCTTTCGTTCAGTTGTTGGACGGTAAGCAGTGCCGCACTGAGTTTTTTGACTATCCCGGGGATAGCTTCCGGCCCGTATCTGGCCGATTTGAGGTAGCCGTGGCCGAAAACCGGTTTTCAGCCCAAGCCCTGCATCTCAACCTGCCCGGACTCAGTGGCCAGTTGGCGCTCGAAAATCTGCACCCCTGGCCCCGTATGTTAGGAGCGCCCGGTATCATGGGCTGGTATGGCTTCGTACCTTTTATGGAGTGCTATCATGGAGTAGTGAGCGTACACCACCAACTAAAGGGCCGGCTGGAGGTGCAAGGCAAGTCTGTCGATTTTACCGGAGGCATCGGTTATGCCGAAAAAGACTGGGGGCGCTCGTTTCCCAGCTCCTGGATATGGATGCAAAGCAACCATTTCGAGGCGCCCGGCCCTACGTCGGTGATGGTTTCCGTAGCGCGCATCCCCTGGTTGGGCAGCCATTTCGTGGGCTTTATTGCAGGCTTCCTATGGGAGGGGCGCATTTATCGTTTAGCTACATATACAGGCGCCTGCCTGAGCGTGACCTTAGGCCACCGCGAGGCCACCCTCGTCTTAGCCGACAGCCGCTACCGCCTCGAAGTGAAAGGGCGGCAGGGCGCCGGAGGCGACCTCATCTCGCCCATAGCCGGCCGCATGACGGGCAAGGTAAACGAGAGCCTGCAATCAACCCTTGAGGTGGCTTTTTACGAGCAGGGCCGGTTGTTGTTTCAAGGTACGGGACGAAATGCCGGGCTGGAATTGGCCGGAGATATACAGGGAGAGCTGGTAAACCCCAAAAATCAGATATAGCACTAAGTTAAAGAAAATACGACACCGCCAGCTCGTAGCCGCGCAGGCCGAAGCCTACAATGACGCCATCACAATGAGCCGACAGGTAAGAGTTGCGTCGGTAAGCTTCGCGCTTGTATACATTAGAAATATGTACTTCAATAACCGGAGCCGGAATGGCCGCAATGGCGTCGGCTAAGGCCACTGAAGTGTGGGTGTAGGCGCCGGCGTTGAGAATGATGCCATCATAGCTGAAGCCCACCTCGTGGAGCTTGTCGATCAGGGCGCCTTCCCAATTGCTTTGAAAATAATGGAGACTCACCTCCGGAAACAAGGCGCGCAAATGGAGGAGAAAATCCTCGAAGCTATCCTCTCCATAAATTTCCGGCTCCCGCTTGCCCAACAGGTTTAAGTTGGGGCCATTGATGATGATGAGCTCCATAAGCAGCCGCTTTAGTTGGCGTAATCGGAGAGGAATTTGATGCGCACAAGGCGAATTTCCTCCATGGTGATGTCGTCTTCCTTCAGTTCAGCATAGGCTTTATTCAGCGAGTCAACCTGGGCTTGCATAAAGTAGTCCATGATTTCCTCGCGCACGTATTCGTCAACCACCTTATTAATATAGTAGTCGATATTAACCTTAGTGCCGGAAGTCACAATGGCGTCAAGTTCTTCCATGAGCTCGTCCATAGAAATACCGCTGGATGCAGCTACGTCGTCGAGCGGCATCTTGCGGTCAATCGACTGAATGATGCTTACTTTGATGCGCGACTTATTGGCCACCTGCTTGATGACGAAGTCGGTGGGCCGCACTACGTCATTTTCTTCTACATACTTTTTGATAAGATCGAGGAACGGCTTGGCATAGCGCTGGGCCTTGCCAAGGCTAACCCCGCTGATCTTGGTCATGTCTTCCAGACTAATGGGGTATTGGGTGGCCATATCGTCGAGGGACGCATCCTGGAAGATGATGAAGGGTGGCACCCCTTTGCGCTTGGCCTCCTGCCGACGCAAGTCGCGCAGCATTTTCTGGAGGGCCTCGTCAAGTACCGCAGTCTTGCTGTTGCTCTCTTCAACCTGCATCTTGGCCATTTCAACTTCGTAGTTGTGGTCAATAGGTATGAGGAACGACTGTGGCTTGGCTATGAAGGCGCGCCCCTGAGGGGTAAGCTTCAGCAGGCCGTAAGTTTCTATGTCCTTATGCAAAAGGTCGTTGAGAAGCGCCTGACGATAAACGCTGCTCCAAAAAGTTTCGTCCCGGTCTTTACCCACCCCAAAGAGGCTCTTTTTGGTAAAGCCGTAGTCCTTGCTCTCTTTGGTCTCAGCGCCGCGAATGAAATCGATGAGCCCCTTAATACCAAAGTTCTCTTCAAGGGTTTCTACCGTTTGGAGAGCCTGGTGCATTTGGGTCTTTACTTCGATCTTCTCTTTAGGGTGGCGGCAGTTGTCGCACATCTTATTACAATTCGACTCGTCGTATTGCTCGCCAAAATAATGGAGCAGGAATCGACGGCGGCAGGCGGTAGTCTCGGAATAGGCCATGACCTCGCTCATCAACTGCACCCCCATTTCGCGCTCTGATACGGGCTTATCCCGTAGGAACTTCTCCAAACGCAAGATGTCCTGATAACTATAAAAAGCGATACAGGCGCCATCGCGACCGTCGCGGCCGGCCCGCCCCGTTTCCTGATAGTAGTTTTCGATGCTCTTGGGAATATCAAAGTGGATCACAAAACGCACATCCGGCTTATCAATACCCATGCCGAAGGCGATGGTGGCCACAATCACGTCAATCTCTTCCATGAGAAAGTCATCCTGGGTCTGGTGCCGCGTCTTTGCATCGAGGCCGGCATGGTAGGGCGCGGCCTTGATGTCGTTGACCTGCAGCGCCTGGGCTATTTCTTCAGCCGATTTCCGGCTCTGAACGTAAATGATGCCCGACTGTCGGGGCAGACCCTTGATGACCTGAATGATCTGGCGGATGGCCTGCTCGCGCTTGCCCTTAGGGCGCACCTCGTAGTAGAGGTTCGATCGGTTGAACGAGGAAATGAAGGTGTTGTAGTCTGTCATGTTGAGGTTCTTCACAATGTCAGACTGTACCTTGGGCGTAGCCGTAGCCGTAAGCGCAATGATGGGAATGTTGTCGCCAATGGCATCGAGCATAGCGCGAATGCGGCGGTATTCCGGGCGAAAATCATGGCCCCATTCCGATATACAGTGGGCTTCGTCGACGGCCACAAAAGAAACGTCAACCTGCTGGAAGAACTCTATATTCTCATCTTTCGTGAGGGTTTCAGGAGCAATGAAGAGAAGCTTCGTCTTGCCGTCGGTGATATCCTGCTTCACCTGCTTCATCTGGGCTTTGGTGAGCGAAGAGTTCAGAAAGTGGGCTACATCGTTGTTTTGGCTATACCCCCGGATGCTGTCAACCTGGTTTTTCATCAGCGCTATGAGCGGCGAGATAATGATGGCGGTGCCATCGAGCATCAGGGCGGGCAGTTGATAGCATAGCGATTTGCCGCCTCCCGTGGGCATAATGGCAAAAGTATCCTTGCCGCCCATCACACTGAGGATGATGTCTTCCTGTTTGCCTTTAAACTGGCCGAATCCGAAATATTGCTGAAGGGCTTCGTGTAAGGTCTCTTTTGTCACTGTCATGGCTGTCAACACTTTGAGGAAATTTTGGCTACTTTTGCACCGCGCCTTTGGAACGGTGATGCAAGGGCAAATTTTATTTGCCTAATTGATTCTATGCTTTAGCGTTATCGCAAAATAATTGCGGGCCGGAAGCCGGTTGTTAAAAAGCTTCTGGTCGCAATTGCCGGCAAAGGGGTGATTTCGTTTCAAGGACTAAGGCTGAAATAACCGGCTTTCGCAAATTCAGCCTTCAAAAATAACAAAATTGGCCGTGAATTCTACAAATAAAATGATAAAAATCGCACGCCAAACCCTTCAAATTGAGGCAGAGGCGTTATTGGAACTCCAACAGAGCATAGGAGAGGCCTTTGCACACTGCGCCGAAGCGGTCTTTCAGAGCGCCGGCAGGCTCGTCGTTACCGGCATCGGCAAGAGCGCTATCGTGGCTCAGAAGATCGTCGCCACCCTCAATTCCACAGGTACCCCCGCCCTCTTTATGCACGCCGCCGACGCCATTCACGGCGACTTGGGCATGATCCGGCCCGGCGATATGGTGCTATGCCTTTCCAAAAGCGGCGATACCCCCGAAATCAAAGTGCTCGCGCCCTTAGTAAAAAACCTCGGCGCTCCTCTCATCGGTATGACGAGCCGGCCCGAGTCGTTCTTGGCCCGACAATCCGATTACCTACTGCTCACCCCCGTCAGCCACGAGGCCGACCCCAATAACCTCGCCCCTACCACCAGCACCACCGCACAGATGGCCCTCGGCGACGCCCTCGCCATCGCCCTCCTCTCAATGCGGGGGTTCAGCCCCCAAGACTTTGCCATGTTCCACCCAGGAGGCGCCCTCGGCAAACAGCTCTACCTGCGCGTAGCCGACCTCTACCCCCACAACCAGCGCCCACAGGTCACTCCTTCCGATACCGTACGCCAGGCCATATTGGAAATGACGGCCAAATGCCTCGGCGCTACCGCCGTAGTCGACGACGAACGCCGGCTCTTGGGCATCATCACCGATGGCGACCTGCGCCGGATGCTGGAGCGCAATGCCCGCATTGAAGATGATAACGCCGGCGCTATCATGTCGGAAAGCCCCAAAACCATCCATCCCTCCGCCATGGCCGTAGAAGCCCTCGAACTCATGCGGCGGCACAGCATAACCCAACTGGTCGTTGTAGACGAAGCCGGTATATACCTCGGGTTCGTACACTTGCACGACCTCATCCGCGAAGGCTTAGTGTAAAAAAAGCTTCCGCCCCGCTTCCCGCCAGGCGCTAATACCGCGCAATAAGGGGGCATAATTTTTTTGGGCCCCGCCGCATAACATTTACCTCCGATTAGCGCCTTGCGCGGCGCCGGGTGTTCCGCTCTTATGCGCTCGTTCACCCCGTGGAATATACGCTTCGCTATTCCGCGGGGCGCCTCACGCATACCGCTTCACCCCCTGGTCCGTCCCCTAAAGCATTGCGCCAAGGCTGCGCGGGTTTTTAAAGAAAAAATCCGGCAGAGAAGCCCCTCATTTGAGGTGCAAAATGTTGCCCATCTCATAACAATTGCGGCACCGGGGCTCATACTGGTCTTTTTCACCCAACACCACCGTATGCTCGTCGTTACTGAGCCGATAAGAATGCGTGGCCAAATTGCCGCAATGGGAGCAGATGGCATGTACCTTCGTAATATACTCCGCCACGGCCAGCAGGTTCGGGATGGGACCAAAAGGTTTGCCGCGAAAATCCATATCCAAGCCGGCTACAATAACTCGTATGCCCGATAGCGCCAATTTCTGGCAGTTGTCGGTGAGTTCCTGATCAAAAAACTGAGCCTCATCAATACCCACCACGTCCACATTGCGACAAAGCTCCATGAGCTCGTCGGAATGGTCGATGGGCGTAGAGAGCACATAGTTGGCATCATGTGAAACCACCTTAATCTCGTCATAACGCTTATCAATGCGCGGTTTAAAAATCTCCACGCGCTGGTTGGCAATCTTGGCCCGCTTAAGCCGGCGAATGAGCTCCTCGGTCTTGCCCGAAAACATAGATCCGCAGATGACCTCTATCCAGCCGCTGCGCTGTCCCTTAAAATGTGGTTCCAAAAACATGTCCAATGATAATCTTTTGTAAAATAAAGCCCGGCTAAGGACTCAGACAACTCGAAATTGACCTAACTTTGGCATGAATATATCATTAGGATGGCCAAGATAGGGCGTTATAGCGAATACGCCAACTATCCGGCCCGACGTTATTGGGATAAAGATCAGAATATGAGTCTGTCGCAAGCAAAAATTTTGCTCGAAAAAATCAACGCCTTATATAAAAGCATGGCGCTCGACCAAGGCGAGGTTACGCCCATCGAACGGGACCTCATGCTCAGCTATGTGCGCCAGCTATATGAGGCTTTCCTCGGTTTGGAAGCCGTCAGCGCGCCGGCGCCGGCCAAATCCCGGCCCGCACCGCCGCCGCCGCCGCCAGCCCCCGAGCCAGTCGTGATAGCGCCGCCGACACCCGCGCCGATTCCTGCCCCCGAGCCAGTAGTAGTGGCGCCCCCGCCGCCGCCCACGCCGGCAGCCCCGCCGCCAGTTGCGGTTGTAGCGCCCGCGCCTGTTCCGCCGCCGCCCACAGCGCCTGAACCCATAGCTCCTGCCGCCGAGGCGGCGCCACCCCGCATCGAAGCGCTTTTTGAGCGACGCGAAGCCCGCGAGCTTTCGGAAAAATTAGGCGAACAACGCATCGACGACCTCACCAAGGCCATGGCCATCAACGATCGCCTGCTCTACGCCAACGACCTCTTTGGCAAAGACATGAAGGGCATGAACGAGATACTCGACAAGCTCAATCGCATGCGCAATATGGATGAAGCCAAGCCCCTGCTCGTATCCTTAGCCAGCCGCTACGACTGGCCCAATGAGGAGCGCGCCGATACCGCCCGCGCTTTTATCAAATTAGTAAGACGCAAATACCAATAAACCATGAAAAAGATTGGGGTATTTACTTCCGGCGGCGATGCTCCCGGTATGAACGCCTGCCTGCGCGCTGTTGTCCGCACAGCCCTGCACCACGGCCTTGAAGTAGTGGGCATCCGCCGAGGCTATCAGGGCCTCATCGAAGATGACATGTACGATATGCACGCCAACGATGTCAGCAACATCATCCAACTTGGCGGCACCATACTCCGCTCGGCCCGCAGCGAGGAGTTTCGCACCCCCGAAGGCCGCCGCAAAGCCTACGACAACATCCAAAAACACGGCATCGAAGGCATTGTTGCCATCGGCGGCGACGGCACCTTCCGCGGCGCGCTGGCCTTCACCGCCGAGTATCCCGACGTGCGCATGGTGGGCTGCCCCGGCACCATCGATAACGACCTCATCGGCACCGACTATACCATTGGCTACGATACGGCCATCAATACGGCCATGCAGGCCATAGACAACATCAAAGATACCGCCAATGCCCACGATCGCCTCTTCTTCGTGGAAGTGATGGGCCGCGACGCCGGCTTCATCGCCTTGCGCGCCGGCATCGCCACAGGCGCCGAAGCCGTATTGGTGCCCGAATTCAAAACCGACATCAACGAGCTCATCGACACCCTCGAACAGGGTTATGTGTCGAAGAAAAACAGCAGCATTGTCGTCGTAGCCGAAGGCGACGATATGGGCGGCGCCATAGAAATCGCCAACCAGGTAAAACAGCGCTTCCAACACTACGAAATCAAGGTATCCATACTCGGCCACATCCAGCGGGGAGGCCGCCCCACCTGTATGGAGCGCTTCCGCGCCAGCCAAATGGGCTTAGCTGCCGTACAAGCACTCATGGAAGGCCATCGCAGCATCATGATCGGCATCGTGCATGGCGAAATCGCCCGCACCCCCTTTGACCAGGCCGTAAAACATCATCAGGAAATCAACCCAAGGCTATTGGAAATGGTTAAGATATTGTCATAGGCCTTCATGCAATACTAAACCATCCTACCATGAAACTCTCCCGGAGATTGTACTTAGCCATCTTCAGCCCCGTGTTGATGCTGGCCGTTATTTGGGCTGTTTTTTTAACAGAACATCTGCTGGCCGCCAATTGGGCCGATTATGGCGTCTTCCCTCGCCAACAGTCGGGGCTCAAGGGAGTGTTGTTTATGCCGCTGCTGCATGGCAGTTGGGGACACATCCTTTCCAATACCCCCCCCTTGGCAGCCCTTATGGCTATGCTCTGGTTTTTCTACCCCAGGGTGGCCGCACCGGCTTTTGTTATGGTTTACCTGCTGTCGGGCTTAGCCACCTGGACGTTCGCCCGCGCCGGCGTCTATCACATTGGCGCCAGCGGGGTCGTATATGGATTGGTAGCCTTCTTGTTCTGGAACGGCATCTTCCGGCGCAACCTCAAAGCCATCGTCATCGCTTTGGTGGTGCTATTTTATTATGGCGGCTTATTCATGGGTATAGTGCCCGGGCAGGCGGGCATATCCTGGGATGGCCACCTCATGGGCGCATTGGCGGGGGTAGTTGTAGCCTATGTTTTTCGCAACTACATCGAAAAAGACGAGCGCCCCCAGCCGGCAAGCTGGGAGTTGGAAGCCTCCGAGCCGCCACGCTCTTTTTTGCCGCCCGATGTTTTTGATAAGACCAAATCCGAGCGCGGAAGCTGGTAACTCCCCGCCCCGCCCCATGTCCTGTTTCTTATGAAAGTGCTCGTCGTTCGCTTTTCCTCCATCGGAGACATTGTGCTCACCAGCCCCGTAGTGCGCGCCCTCAAGCGTCAATTGGGCGCTGAAGTGCACTTTCTCAGCAAAAAGGCATTCAGCCCCGTGCTGGCGCACAACCCCTACATCGACAAAGTACACCTCATCAACAAGCAGATAGGCGAACTGATGCCCACCCTGCGCGCCGAACGCTTCGACGCCGTCGTCGACCTCCACGGCAACCTCCGCAGCGCCCGGGTGAAGTGGGGGCTGTGGCCCGTGCCCCGCAATACCTTCCATAAACTCAACTGGCAAAAGCGACTCCTAACCCGCCTTAAAATCGACCTCATGCCTCCTGTGCACATCGTCGATCGGTACCTGGCGGCTGCCGCTTTTCTGGGCGTCGTCAACGACGGTCAGGGGCTCGACTACTTCATCAGCCCCGACGAAGAGGTCGTTCCCTCCGCTATTCACCCCCACTTGGCGCCAGGCCAATATACAGCCCTCGTCATAGGCGCAGCCCATGCCACTAAGCGCCTTCCCGAAGCCCGCCTCATCGAGCTCTGTCAGCGCCTCATCGGCCCCGTAGCCCTGTTGGGCGGCCCCGACGACGCGCTCATTAGCGCCCGCGTAGCTGCCGCAGCCGGCCCGCACGTAATCGACACCTGCGGCCAACTCAAACTCAACCAGTCGGCCTCCTTGGTGCGCCAGTCGGCCCGCGTCATCACCCACGATACCGGACTGATGCACATTGCCGCAGCCTTCCAAAAACCCATCTTCAGCATCTGGGGCAATACCACGCCTAAGTTTGGCATGTATCCCTACTACCCGCAAGACATACAGCGCAATACAAGCATAGAAGTGGCCAGTCTCGGCTGTCGCCCCTGCTCCCGCATCGGGTATGACGCCTGCCCTAAGGGCCATTTCCGCTGCATGAACAACCTCTCCTTCGACGCCATTCCAGCCCATATCCATCCAGATGTCAAAAAATTGTAACCTGTTTTGTCGGCCATCTGCCCCAAAAACGGGCGGTTTTGCGACCAATGCGGGTTAAAGAATTTATCTTTCGGATGCCTTTTCCAAAAAAGAACTATCTTTCGGCTCCGGCTTACAACTTTTGCCATTTATCTAAAAAACGCTAATCTATGAAGTTGAGCAGACTTTTACTCGCTGCTGGCCTGTTGTTCTCCATCAAAACCCTTAGTGGGCAGGACATTCACTATACGCTCTTTAATATGGCGCCGCTGACGCTCAACCCGGCACTGGCAGGAGCGTACGAAGGCACGGCCCGCATTGGCGGTATCTACCGCAACCAATGGTTCACAGTCACCGATCTGTCTACTCCTACCGTCTACCTCGACGCGCCCATCATTCGGGGCTTCCGCAAGCAGGACTGGGTAGGCGTGGGCCTCAATATGTTTCAGGATAAGGCCGGCAGCCAGCGCCTCACCACCAATGGCGGCCTGCTCACGGCCTCTTATCACCTGTCGCTCGACAAGCGGTCGCGCAATGTCCTCACCTTGGGCGCCCAGTATGGCCGGGTTTCACGCAACATCAACTTCCGCAAAATCCTCAGCGAGGGCAATAACTTCAACAGCAACGTCAACGATACAGACTTCCCTAACGACGAGGAGCGCAGCGGCCAGTATACCGACGTAGGCGTAGGCCTCATGTTCCGCTCCAAATTTGAAGGCGGCGGCTCGTTAGAACTCGGGGCCCGTATGTTGCACATTGGCGCCCAAAATTTCCAAAGCTTTGCCGGAGGCGGCCCTATGGGCGGCGGCGGCCAGCAATCCCGCGAAGCCAACCTCGGCGCGCATGCCCGCGTCAACTTCCCCCTCAACGAAAAGTGGAGCGCAGAACCCACGGCATTCTGGCAAACTACGGCCGGCGGCGGCAATGAAATCCAGCTCCAGGCATGGGCCATTCACCACCTCAAAACCGACATCAACCTCCGCATGGGCCTCGGCTACCGCAATAGCGATGCTGCCAAGATACTCTTTGGCATCGACTACAAAGACCTGCGCGCCGCAGTGGCCTACGACCTCAACGTAAGCTCGGCCAATACCATCACCAACTATCAGGGCGGTTTCGAGATCGCGGCTTACTACATCATCAAAATATACAAGAAGCCTGTTCTCAAACCGGCCATCCTGTGCCCGCGCCTGTAGGCATGAGCTTGCGGCATAAATGCTAATTTTTTCTTAAAACGAGCCCGCGCCATCAGAAAGCCGATACCGCGGGCGTTGAACAACGTCAAGATGTCATTGCTAAGTAAGCTTGGTATGAAAAAAATACTTCTCCTTCTTTTGTTGGCGGCATCCACCGCAGGCGCCTGGGCTCAGCCCATCGGCAAGTCGTCCTACGAAACGATGATCCAATTGGCCGAAGAAGCCCGGGCCAATAAAGATTACGTCAACGCCATCGAGCAGTACGAACTGGCCTACGCCGAACGCGAAGACGCTACGCTCATCCCCATCATCGCCGAGTTGTACTACCTCGTCAGCGATTACGGCAAAGCCGAGCGCTTCCTCGAACGCGCCCTGCGCCGCGATAAAAACAAGACCCTCATATACCCCCGCTATATGCTGGGCCGCACCCTGAAGGTGAACGGCAAATACGACGAAGCCATCCCGGTATTGCAGGAGTTCCTCCAGCTTACCACCGACCCCACGCTCAAAGAGCTCGCCCAAAATGAAATTACCGGCGCAGAGCTGGCTCTTGCAGGCGCGGGCGGCGCCAAAGGCGTAACGGTTGCCCTCGTCGATCGCAACGTCAACTCGCCCTTCTCCGAGTACTCGCCCATGATGGCCGCCGACGGCAGCACCCTCTACTTCGCATCGGCCCCCGTAGAGGAAGTCATCACGATGGACGATGTGAACGACCCCGAAAAATTCGTGCGCGTCTTCAAAGCTACCCGCTCGGGCGATAAATACAGCAAAGCCGAAGCCCTCGATGAAGGCATCAATCGCCCCGGTTTCCACAGCGCCAACGTATCGATCTCCCCCGACGGCCGCCGCATGTACTTCAACCGCATCGAACTCCAGGGCAATACCCCCGGCACGGCTAAAATTTACCTCAGCGATCAGGGCGACGGCGCCTGGAAAAGCGCCAACGAGGTGGTAGGCGTCAATGGCGAATGGCTGGCCCTGCATCCCGCCGTAGGCGAGCTCTTCGGCCAGGAAGTGCTCTTCTTCACCAGCAACATGGACGGCGGCCAAGGCGGCTTCGACATCTACTACGCCACCTATAAAGGCGACGGCGTATACGGCGACCCCGTCAACCTGGGCCCCAAAATCAATAGCCCCGGCGACGAAGCTACCCCCTGGTGGCACAACGGCACCCTCTACTACAGCTCTACCGGCCTGCCCACCATCGGCGGCTACGATGTCTTTTATTCGGTATGGGACGGAACCTCCTGGAGCGAGCCCGCCAACATGGGCGCCGCTTACAACTCCAGCGCCGACGACCTCTACTTCCGCATGGCCAAAGACGGCTACAGCGGTTTCTTTACCTCCAATCGCCCCGGCGGCCGCGCCCTCAAAGGCGTAGGCAAAACCTGCTGCGAAGACATCTACAGCTTCAGCATCGCCCGCCTCTTCGCCGATCTGGTGGTAGGCACGTTTGAAGCCGATAAGCGCCAGCCCCTCAAGGGCGCTACCGTTCAGGTCATCGAAATGGTGGAAAACCGCCCCGGAGAAGGCCAGGATAAAACCGCGCCCAACGGCAACCGCTTCGACTTTGGCCTCCAGCTCGAAAAGCCGTACATGGTCATCGCCACCCACCCCAACTACTTCCCCGATACCATGCAGTTCAATACCGCCGGCCTGCGCGAAAGCAAAACCTTCGAGCACCGCTTCTTCCTGCGCCCCCGGCCCGTCGAACCCGATAGCATCGTCATCAACATCGAAGAGCCCATCGTGCTGGAAAACATCCTCTACGACTTCGACGATGATCGCATCCGCACCGACGCCGAGCCCGACCTCCAGGTGGTGCTGGGCATCATGCAGAAGTATCCCGATATACGCATTGAGCTGGGCTCCCATACCGACGCCCGCGGCAACGATACCTACAACCGCGACCTCAGTCAGCGCCGCGCCGAGTCGGCCCGCCGTTGGCTCGTGCGCAACGGCATCGCCCGCGAGCGCATCGAAGCCGTTGGTTATGGCGAAACCGTGCCCAAAAAGGTAACCGCCAAACAGGCCGCCGACAACAGCTTCCTCAAAGAGAGCGATATCCTCACCGAGGCCTACATCAATGCCCTCGCCACCGAGGAGCAGAAGGAAACCGCCCACCTGCTCAACCGGCGCACCGAGTTCAAAATCATTGAGGGCCGCACCAGCATTACCATTCCGCGCAAGGTGCTCCAGAAGCGCGAAACCACCCAGCCGGCCCAAAACCGCAACAGCCGCATCGGCGGCGGCCCGGTTGCCGCGCCTGAACTGCTGCCCACGCCCCTCCAGCAAAACCGCGACACCATCCACCACTATTCCTCGCTCTACCGCCAGCGCAACCTGCGCAACGTACCCATCATGCAATTCGACCGTCGCTTCGTCGACCTCGGCAAGGTGCGCAAAGGCGAAAAGCGAACCTTCACCTTCAAATTCGTCAACCGGGGCGATACCGACCTCCGCATCGACGTCATCTCCGCCTGCGATTGCACCACCACCGACTACGTCAAGCGCCCCTACAAACCGGGCGAGTCGGGCATCATCACCGTCACTTTCGACAGCACCGAAAAAGACGAATCCGAAACCATCGACGTAGACATCTTCCTTCAAAACGAAGACCCCCGCGGAAACCCCATCATCGAGATGGTCAAATACAAATTTACGCTCCTGAAATAGAGCGCATCTTCCATAAGGCGGCGCCCCGCGCCTGCCTACCCCACATCCCGGACTGCGCAAGCGGCCCGGGATGTTTGTTTTCAGCCCGCCCCCTATGGGTTTTTAACCCTACGCCACAGGCGACGGTCGGGTAAATTTTTATAGTTTAAATTACCCCAGGGGCCCCGCCGCATAGCAGCTACTTCTTTTAGCAGCTTGCGCGGCGCCGCCACGTCCTCAATCCGTTCGGCCGGGTAAACGTGTTCCGCCCACGCCCTCGCTGCGCTCGGTCGGGTAAATCTTATGGGCCGGCATAGGTTTGGCCCCCATTTTAGCGCGCGGCCAGGCCGGCCCATACCGCTGCACCCCCTGGTCCGGCCACCATTGGCGCTCAGCTTTTAAGGGGGGGGGTAATATGCCTGGGTTGTGGGTGTTGGGCTACCCTTGGCTACTCTAATATACCCCTACCATAGCGCTGTACCTCGGCCCTGCCGCCGTCTCGGCCTGCCCGTCGTCGTCGTACAGTTACGGTATATTACCTTATCGTTAAGTTTGTTAGACGACCGCATCTAATCCGACAGGGTCAGTTACCTTTGCAGAAGTTTTCCCAAGATAATTTTCCACCGTTAGTCTGGAACTGGTATCGTCGAGCTTATGGCGCCATTGGTTAGTAGCCATAATGCCGCAGGGGGTATTTTTTTATCGTTTTTAGTCAAACATCGCAATATGAAAAGATTTTTACTCGCCGCCGTCGCCATGCTGAGTTTGGGGTGGGGTAGCGCCTGGGGGCAGACCGGAATACCTTCTTCAACCTCCATAGTACAGACGTTTGATGCTATGGGAGCAGATTTGATGTTGCCTTCTAATTGGCGAATGCATGCTTCTACATCTTCTCCTACATGGTCGGGAGCAAGTCCTTCTGTTACTCAACAAGCAAGTTCTGGTAGTCCATCTACAGGCGGAACGTATAACTGGGGGCAAAATGCTACTGACCGTGCAGTAGGGGCTATGACTTCAGGGGGCTTTTCTAGCCCTAATAGTTTGATAGGATATTTTAGAAACACAGGAACCACAAGTATATCTCAGCTTTCCATTTCTTACGACGTAGAGCGCTACAGAAGAAACTCGGCAAGCGCGTCAGTTCAGTTTTTTTATTCATTAAATGGAACCGACTGGACCTCTGTCACAGCGGGGGATGTAGCTGGTAGTAGCTTACCAACCGGTAGTAGTGAATATGGGTTTAATCCCCCTAATTTAGTAGTAAATGTTAGCGCTTTTTCCGTAACTGGGCTGTCTTTGGCTTCTAATTCGGATATTTATTTAAGATGGAACCTGAATACTACGGGATCAAATTCACAGGGAATTGGAATTGATAACATATCTATAACTGCTACATTTGTCTCTTCCTGCACTGCCCCCTCGCCCGCCACATCCTTCACCTCGGCCAACGCCAGCCAAAACAGCTTAGATGTTAGCTTTACGCGGGGCAACGGTACGGGAGGCGTGCTGGTATTGGCGCGTGCGGGCGGCGCCGTCAATGCCGAACCGGTAAACGGTACAACCTATACGGCCAATGCCGCTTTTGGCAGCGGCGACCAAATCGGTACGGGCAACTATGTTGTTTACAACGGCGCGGCCAACGGGGTATCGGCGGCGTCCGGCAACTTGCCTGTATCCGGGCTCACCGCGGGTACTACTTATCATTTTGCGGTTTATGAATACAATGGCTCGGGAAGTAGCGCCTGCTACGGAACCGCTAATGAGCTTACGGGTAGCGCTGCTGCCTTGTGCGCGCCCACCAATGCCACTGCTTTCGCCGCTACGCCGGCCATTACGCAAATGGGCCTGAGCTGGACGGCGCCTACCTGCTCCGATGAGGTGCTGGTGATAGCGCGCCTGGGCAGCGCCGTAACGGCTACGCCCTCCGGCGATGGCACGGCTTACACGGCTAATGCAACTTTTGGTACAGGCACAGAGGTGGTCGCCGGGGAATATGTAGTTTATAAAGGATCGGGCAATAGCGTCACCGTAACTAACCTCGCCTCGGCCGCCACCTATCACTATCGCATCTTCTCCAGAAAAGGAATAGCCTGGAGCAGCGGCGCCGCCCTTAGCGGCGCTACGCTTTGTAATCCGCCCGCAACCCAGGCTACCGCCTTCGGGACAGCCAATATAGGCAATACCCAAATGGACGTCAATTGGGTGCGCGGCGATGGCAATAATGTTATTGTACTGGCTCGCGCAGGTAGCGCCGTCAATGCCAATCCCATAAGCGGTACTACTTATACGGCCAATGCAACTTTCGGCAGCGGCAATCAGGTAGGGACTAATAATTTTGTGGTATACAATGGCGTCGGCGCCGGCGTTACAATGACAGGTCTTACGGCCGGCGTCACCTATCATTTTGCCATTTACGAGTACAGCGACGCCAATGTCTGCTACCTGAGTCCGGCCCTTACAGGCAACGCCACTACCACCGCTCCTGAACTACAATTGGAATATCCGGTGGCTACCCATGTAAACTGTGGCGCAACGGCTACTTTTGCGAATACCGGAGTAGGAAATACCGCCAGCCTGACGTTCCGCATCAGAAACATGGGATCGGGGCCTCTTAGCCTCACCTCTCTGCCGCTCGTCATAGGCGGAACAAATGCCAATCAGTTCAGCATCACCCAACAGCCGGCTTCTCCCATTGCCGCAGGCGCTTTTGAAGACGTTGTCGTGCAATTTGCACCTACCTCTGCGGGCGCTAAAACGGCTAATATTACCATAGCGAACAACGATGCTAACGAGGGTTCCTGTATCCTGAATCTTTCGGGCTTAGGTCTGCCGGCAAATGACGAATGCTCAACGGCTACGGCATTAGCTGTTAGCCCCTCATTGAGCTGCGGCGGGGCCGTCAGCGGCTCCACGGCAGGTGCAACCGACTCTGGTGTAGCGGCTATTTTATGCAATAGTTTTACGGGCACGGCCGACGATGATGTTTGGTATAGCTTTATAGCCACATCCGCTACGCATATCATTACGGTAGTGGGGGCCAGTCCCTTAGATGCGGTTGTAGACCTGCGTTCAGGCGCCTGCAATGGTACGAACATCCAATGCGCAGATGTAACTGGTTCGGGCGGAACAGAAACCCTTACCGCCAGTTCGCTCACGCCGGGCCAAACCTACTTAGTGCGGGTATATGGCTACGGATCAACCATTGGGTCGCAAGGTGCTTTCACCATTTGTATAACCACGCCCCCTCCGCCGTCTTACTTTCGTACCAAACAGAGCGGCCCCTGGTCGAGCGCCTCTACCTGGGAGTCGTCTGCCGATAACCTCGTATGGAGCGACGCCGCCGCAGCTCCGGGAACCGGCGATCTCAATATAAGCCTGCGCAGCCCGCACACAGTGACGGTTAGCAGCAACACTTCTTTAGACCAAACCGTTATCGAAAGCGGCGCTACCCTCGAAATTGCCTCTGGTACAACCCTCACCATTGCCAATGGCTCAGGTACCGACTTGACGGTACAGGGCATACTGCGCAACGCAGGTACGGTTACAACTACAGGCACAATAACCGTAGCCAATGGAGGCCGGTATCAACACAATTACCTGTCGGGTTCAGGCGCTATTCCTACAACTACTTGGGAAACGGGATCAACCTGCGAAATCACAGGTACCAGCTCTGGTTTGGGCAATCTTAATCAAAGCTACCATCACTTCATCTGGAACAACAGCGTTCATGGTAGCGAGGCCATCAATGTTATCGGGAATCTCGACAACATCGCAGGTAATTTCACCGTACAAAATACGGGGACAGGATCGCTTCGACTCACAGGGGGTACAGCAAATACGCTGATTGTGGGGGGCAATGTAGAGATCGCAACCGGAGCCACCTTAGAATTAGGCAATGGCGCCGCTACTTCTACCCTTCAGATTGGCGGTAACCTTACCGTCGGCGGTACGCTGGATATGATGGATGGCGGAAGTAATAATGGTTATGTAGAAGTCGGCGGCAACCTCGTTGGCACAGGAGGTACCATTACGGAAAACTCCTCTGGAACCTTACATACCATTACTTTTACGGGAACCGGGTTGCGAACGGCGACATTTGGCACGCTGAGCAATCGCGTAAACATCGAAGTTAATAAGACGATGGGCGGCGGCATTTCATTGCAGTCAAACCTCACGTTACCTTCTAATACTACCCTCACGCTCACTAACGGTCTGCTGAGCCTCAATGGCTCCAACCTGATCGCCACCAACAGCGGCGTAAGCATTGTAGGGGGAGGTAGCGGTCAGTATATTCAGACCAATGGCGCAGGGGCGCTCCAACGTACGGTAAGTAATGCTTCCGTGATTTTTCCGGTTGGCAACAGTACTTATAATCCTGCGGTCATGGCTTTGAATGCCGGATCGACTTCCTTAGGCGCCAGGGTTATAGATGCCGTCTATTCCAGCGGCTTCACGGGCGATCTGGTGGCCGACAAAGTCGTTAACCGCACCTGGGACATCACAGGAACCATCCCAGCTACCCGAAACCTAACTTTAGAATTGGAGTGGTCAGCAGCTCAGGAAACATCAGGGTTTACCCGCGCTGCCTGCTATGTGTCTCACTATGTAAGTGGCGGATGGAGTGGCGATACGCCGGCTGCAGCCAATGGCGGCGGCCCGTACTCGCAGGCCAGAGGCGGTATTACCAGCCTTTCGCCTTTTGCCGTAGCCAGCCAAGGCGCGCTGCCCGTATCTTTAACGGCCTTTAAGGCTACCGCCTCAAATGTAGCCGTCGAACTCTCTTGGCGCACCGCCACCGAGCAAAACAACGCTTTCTTCGACATTGAGCGCTCTGCCGATGGTCGCAGCTTCGAGGCCATTGGCCAGGTAGCGGGCCAGGGCGACAGTCAGGCGCCAGTAGACTATACCTTTGTAGATGCTAAACCGCTGGCAGGCCTCAGCTATTACAGGCTTCGGCAGGTCGACTACGATGGCGCTTTTGCCTACTATGGCCCGTTGTCGGTGAATCGGGAAGGACTGACGCCCGGCGCCAGTCAGCTCTGGCCCATACCGGCTCAAGATCGGGTGTGGCTGCAATTGCCTACTGAGCCCAGTGCAAATGGAGTGGAAATAACCCTCTATGACCTGTCGGGGCAATTGCAATGGCGTCGCCGCATAGCAGACAAAAGCCAGTTGTTGGAGATTCCGCTGACTAAGTTGCCTGCCGGTATTTATCTGCTTCGCTGGTACGATGGCTCGTATACCGGCCAACACCGCCTTGTTGTGGAATAGCCTCAACATCGAGGATAGACTTGTTCTGCGGGTCGTGAACGAGCGAAAGGGCAGCAATTTTTGTACTGAGCGAGGTGAAAAACGTAGGCGATGTCGTACATCGGCAAGGTTTTTTAACGCGGGGCAGGACAAAATTTGCCGCTTACAGCCGGTTGATGATCCCACAGAATGAGTCTAATAAAGCGCATCTAAGCTGCCGAAGTTACCTGTGCGTAATACTTTTAGCAGCCCAAGCAAACACGCCCCTACCTGCATCCCCCTCCAGGAGGCATCTCGCCCGGCCTAGCGATGCGGAGTAGTGCCGCCCTCAAGGCGGCAGCCCCTCGGGGCCGAGCGAATAGCGAGCTACGCAGCGTAGCGACCCCGCGCAGGATGATTTTGAAAGCGGGCGTTGTGCGGGGTAGGCCCCTAAAAGCACATCCCCAGGCCCGGCAAGCGCGGACGTGGGGATGTTGGCTTTAGCGCGTGTTGAGGCGCTGCTGAGCGACAGATCAGAGCAGGCCGTTGAAGTAAGCGACAAACTCGTCGATGCTGAAGCTACCTTGGTCGCCTTCGCCTTGGCGGCGTACGGCTACGGTGTTCGACTCGGCTTCTTTTTCGCCGATGATGAGCATGATGGGCACGCGCTTGAGCTCGGTATCGCGTATTTTTTTGCCGATGGTTTCGCTGCGGTCGTCAACGAAGCCGCGGATGTCGCGTTGTGCGAGCTGCTGCTGTATGGTGTGGCAGTAGTCGATGAAGCGGTCGCTGATGGGCAGCAGGGCATACTGGTCGGGGGTGAGCCAGAGCGGGAATTTGCCGGCTGTATTCTCGATCAGGATGCTGATGAAGCGCTCCATAGAGCCGAAGGGCGCGCGGTGGATCATGACCGGGCGGTGGGGCTGGTTGTCGGGACCTATGTATTCGAGCTGGAACCGCTCGGGCAGGTTGTAATCGACCTGGATGGTGCCCAACTGCCAGGAGCGGCCGAGGGCGTCTTTGATCATAAAGTCGAGCTTGGGGCCGTAGAAGGCGGCTTCGCCGTAGGCTTTGGTAGTTTCGAGGCCGGCCTCGGCGGTGGCGTCTATGATGGCCTGCTCGGCATTGGCCCAGTTTTCGTCGGAGCCGATGTACTTGCCGGGGTTGTTGGGATCGCGGAGGCTGATTTGGGCGGTAAAGGTTTCAAAGCCCATTTTGGCCAATACGGTGCGGGTAAGATCGAGCACATTGAGGAACTCGTCTTTGACCTGTTCGGGGGCGCAGAAGATATGGGCGTCGTCCTGGGTGAAGCCCCGCACGCGGCTGAGGCCGTGCAACTCGCCGCTCTGCTCATAGCGGTATACCGTGCCGAACTCGGCGATGCGCAGGGGCAGATCGCGGTAGGAGTGGGGCCGGTGGGCGTAGATTTCGCAGTGGTGGGGGCAGTTCATGGGTTTGAGCAAAAACTCTTCGTCTTCGCGGGGGGTGTGGATGGGCTGGAAGGAGTCTTTGCCGTATTTTTCGTAGTGGCCGGAGGTGACGTAGAGTTCTTTTTTGCCAATGTGGGGCGTAGTCACGAGCTTATAGCCGCGCTTTTCCTGTTCTTCGCGGAGGAAGTTCATGAGGCGTTCGCGCAGGGCGTTGCCTTTGGGCAGCCAGATGGGGAGGCCGGCACCTACGCGCTCGCTGAACATAAACAGCTCAAGTTCCTGGCCCAGCTTGCGGTGGTCGCGCTTGCGGGCTTCTTCCAGCAGGGTGAGGTATTCGGTGAGCTCGCTCTGCTTGGGGAAGGTAACGCCATAGATGCGGGTCATCTGCTGGCGGGTTTCGTCGCCCTGCCAATAGGCGCCGGCTACGTTCATGAGCTTGGCGGCCTTGATCCAGCCCGTGTCGGGGATGTGGGGGCCTTTGCACAGGTCGATGAAGCCGCCCTGTTGGTAGAGGGTAAGTTCTTCGTTTTCGCCCCGCTTTTCGATGAGCTCAATTTTGTATTCGTCGCCTTTTTCGGTGAAGTAGGCTAAGGCTTCGGCCCGGGTTACGGGCTTGCGCAGGTAGGCGTTTTTACCTCGGGCCAGCTCCAGCATTTTGGCTTCGATCTTGGGGAAGTCGTCGGAGGAGATGGTATGCGCGCCGGGGTCTACGTCGTAGTAGAAGCCATTTTCGGTGGCCGGGCCGGCGCCAAATTTGATGCCGGGGTAGAGGGCCTCTAAGGCTTCGGCCATGAGGTGAGCCGAGGAGTGCCAGAAGGTGGATTTGCCTTCCTTATCGTTCCAGGTGAGGAGCTGTACGGCGGCGTCGTGGGATATGGGGCGGGTAGCGTCCCATACTTCGCCGTTAATTTTGGCGGAAAGCACATTGCGGGCGAGGCCCTGGCTGATGGAGCCGGCAATGTCGAGCGCCGTTACGCCACTTTCATACTGGCGTACCTGGCCGTCGGGGAAGGTAATGTTGATCATGTAGCGGTATAACTTTTGGTTCGTTGGCCGTTATCGTTTTGGCCCGCTATACCTGCGCATGCGCAGGTATAGCGGGCGCAAAGATAAGTAATTAATGTCGGGCATAGGGCATTTTGTTCCGGTAAGGGCTACCGAAAATAATTTGCACATCCTGCCCAACGCCGGGGTGTAAGTGGCGCGTCTTATCGGACAAGATTAGCGGCTTACGCAAGCGCACATCTCTTTCTCATCTTCTCACCACGTTCATAGTGCTGCCCCGGAGGGGGCGTATGAACCAAATGCAACCACATGAAAAGCACATGGGTAATGTTGTTATTGTTGGTATGTACAGCAGTCGGTACGGCTGATGCACAACAGGCCGACAGCCGCTGGCAGTTTCAGCTTCGGGGCGGCATACTGGCCACGGGCCTCTACCGAGGCCCTATGCAGAAGCCCATTTGCCGGGAGGGCTGCCCTGTATTCGAGCAAACGCCGCTGGCCGCTCCAACGGTGCTGGCGGGTATAGTCCGCAGACTGGCGCCGAGGCATAGCATCTATTTAATGGCCGGAACGTCTCGATTGCGCTTTCTGGAGCGGGGCGCAAGTTCTCCTGGCGATACCCTCATCCCTTATGAGCTTGAGGTGGCGTTTTCGATGCTCCAGGGCCAGATAGGCCATCAGTGGCAGTGGCGGCGCAGGGACAAGTACGCATTTACCCTCTCTAACGGGCTCATAGTGGAGCGGCCGCAGAAAGGAGATAACTACGACTATTCCCCGCAACGACTCAATGCGGTAAATGTCAGCTATGTGGGCAAGGCAGGCATGGTGTTTTGGCCCAACCAGCGCGTATCGGTCTCGGCTGATGCCGTATTTCGGTCGGCGCTCGGTCGCTACAACAACCCGAGCAGCGACAGCTATGCGGATGACTATCATCCCTGGGGCGCCGGTTTAGAGATCGGCATTGGGTATGCCTGGTAAAAAAACCAGCGGCGCGCCCGGGTAACCGGTGCGCGCCGCCTTTGTTTTCTGGGGTTGATTTTTTCGGGGCTTGGTTTCAGGCTGGTTTCAGGCGAGGGTCAGAGGCGGGTTTTGGGGCTATTATTTGCCGCCGAAGCGATAGCCTACGCCCAATTTGCCGTAGAGCATGAGGTTCGGCCAGTCGAAGCTGTACTCTTCACCGTTTTCCTCATAGGTAAGGTCGTCGATGATGGCGCGGCCGGCGCCGACGCCGATGTCGAATACGATGCCTTTGGCCGATACGGCTTTGAAGCCTATACCAAAGCCTAAGCCTAAGCGGCTCCATTTGGCGTCGGCATTGTTGCTGTTGGCCTCGGCATTGTAGCTGCGGTTGACGTAGCGGAGGAAGGCGTCGGCATAGAAGCCATCAGAACCGCGACGAGGGTTAAAGTAGTACTTGCCCACCGCCGTAACGGGAATGGACGACCACTTGAAGTCATCGCCAACTTTACCGGCGCTGATGCCCACACCGGCTTCGATACTGAAGTTTTCGGTGATGGCGAAGTCGGCGCCGGCGCTGATGTCGCCAACGAGTAGCTCAATGGGGTTCAACGTGACGTCTACCTGAGCCGTAGCCAGGTTAGGGAGCGCAGCCAAAGCTACAAATCCAAGAAGCGCAAAGAATTTTACTGTTCTCATAAGTTGGATAGGTTTTAATTCCCGACAAAGATGTGGGTAAAAAATGATTTTCGCCACTCAATTAACACAGAATAACATTTGCCTTGTTTTTGTTAACAAAACGTTTTTTATGCCTACTCAAAAGCCCCTACCTTTGTGCCGCCGCTAAGTGGCGGCTCTAAACAGGTTGTGCCTTGCTCTACCAGATTAATACCCGGGTGTGGATTCGCCGCTTCGGCCCTAAGGCTACCTTAGCCGACGTACCGGAAACTTATTGGCGCCAATTGGCCAAAGCCGGCATCCGGCAGGTATGGCTCATGGGCGTATGGCAAAATGCCCCTGAGGCAGCGCAGCGCTACGCTTTGGTTCCCGGGCTACGGGAGGAGTACAGCCACGCACTGCCCGGCTGGTCGGCGGAGGCCGACGTCATCGGCTCGCCTTATGCCATCGACTGTTACGAGTTGCTGCCTTCGTTAGGCCCCCCTGAGGCGCTGGCCCTTACCCGCGCCCGCCTGCATGAGCTGGGTATGAAGCTCATCCTCGACTTTGTGCCCAACCACTTTCATGCCGAAACCCGCTGGTTGGCGCTGCGCCCGGAGGTATTCTTAGAAGCGTCCGCCGAGTGGCGGTCTGCAGATTCCGCCACCTTTTACGAATCTGCGGCCCTTCCCGGCCGCGCCTTTGCCCACGGCAAAGACCCCAACTTTGCGGCCTGGCAAGACACCATACAGGTCGACTACAGCCATCCGGCTGCCCACCACTTTATGCGCGAGCAGCTTTTAGCGGTAGCCGCCCAGTGCGACGGCCTTCGCTGCGACATGGCCATGCTGCCCCTCAACGAGGTATTTGCCCGCACCTGGGGGTTTGCGCTGCCCGCCCGGCCGGCGTTGCCCGAGTTTTGGCCCGGCGCCATAGAGGCGGTAAAAGAGCTATACCCTGGTTTTGTCTTTATCGCCGAGGTATATTGGGACATGGAGTGGAATCTCCAGCAGCAGGGCTTCGACTACACCTACGACAAGCGCCTGCTCGATCGCCTCAAGCAGGGCCAACCAGAACCCCTGCATCTGCACCTCAATGCTGAACTACCTTTTCAACTCCGATCGGTGCGCTTCCTTGAAAACCACGACGAAGAGCGCATCTCAGGCCGCCTCTCACAGCCCCAGGCTCAGGCGGCGGCCGTCATTGCGTATACCATACCCGGCCTAAGTTTTTTTCACGACGGTCAGTGGGAAGGCCGGCGGGTGCGCCTGCCCGTACAACTGGGGCGCGCGCCTGAGGAAGCCGGATGCAGCTGCGTATGGCAGGCTCAGGCCGAGCCCGGCGTAGTTTGCGCCTGCGCCCATGCCTTCTACCGGCGGCTGCTGGCTCTCATCAGCGAGCCCGTGCAGCAGCAGGGGCATTGGACGCAACTGCCGGGCCGGGGTCTGCTGGCCTGGCATTGGCAACACCCGCCTACCGGAGCCGAACGCCTTGTGGCGGTCAACTACCAGCCTACGCCCCTGCGGGCGCCCTGGCCCGGCCAACGCGGCCGCTGGCGCGAGCGCTTCAGCGGGCAGGAATGGGTAATTGACGATGAAAATGACGCAAGAACCTGGTATCCCTACCAGTACGCAGTGCTGGATATGGACTGAGGCGCCACATTTGTTCGGACCAGGGGGTGATGCGGTATGGGCCGGCCGGGCTTGCGCTAAAGTTGGAGATAAACCTAATACCGGCCCATGGGATTTACCCGGCCGAGTGCAACGAGGGCGTTTACCCGGAAGAGCGCAGCGAAGATTTTTACCCGACCGAGCAGCGCGAGGGCGTGGTAGCCGACTAGCGCAGCGACGGCGGACGTGGTGGTGGTGGTGGTACCCGACCGCCTCCTACGGAGTACGGTTAAAAATGCGCAGCGGGCGCGGCCCAAAAAAAGGTAAAGAAGCGCCATACTTAGCGTTAGCCCTGCTCTGTCTTGTGGCGCCCTGAATCGGCAGGAACGCAAAGTTTAGCCAAGATAGCCGGGAGCCTGCGGCGGGCTTCTTCGCTTTGGCGAACCGCCCAATAGCGGTTTTTATTGGCGGCGATGACCTGATCGTAATCGACCACGGGCGCGGGGTAGTCGGCGCCGATCTGGCAGCCATAGAAGCCTTGCTCCAGTGCGGTCATTTTCCAGGGCTCAGCTAAGTGGGTATTGGGCAACTGCGCCAGCTCTGGCAGCCATTTGCGCAGGAAAACGCCTTCGGGATCATGGCGCTGCACTTGCACCGCAGGGTTGAAGATACGCAGGGTATTATAGCCGGTGAGAGCGGCCTGCATTTGCACCTGCGGATAATGAATGCCCGGCTCATAGTCGAGAAAAAGCCGTGCCAGATGCAGCGCTACGGGGCGCCAGTGCAGCCAAAGGGCAAAGGAGGCAAAAGAAACGAGCATGGCGCGCATGCGAAAGTTGATCCAGCCCGTAGCGGCTAAGCAGCGCATGGCTGCGTCTACCATTGGGAAGCCCGTGCGCCCCTCACGCCAGGCATCCAGCAGGGGGCCATCTTCGGCCCGGTTGAGGGTTAAAAAAGCGGCATTGATGGGGTGGAGCTCAATCCGCCAATCTGATTCCAACTTTTGCATAAAGTGCGACCGCCAGCCGAGACGGGCCCTAAAGTTGTTTAGGTTCCATTCGTTGGCGGCGCGGGCGTAGGCAGATTGCATTACCTCCCGAGCGCTGATACAGCCCAGCGCCAGGTAAGGCGACAGTCTGCTGCAATGCAGCCGGCTGGCTTCGGGTTTTGACAATTGTCGGCTGTACTGGGCGCTGCGGCGCTCCAGGAAGGAATGCCAATAGCGCCAGGCCCGGCGCTCGCCCCCGGGCTGGAATCCCTCCTGATATTGTACTAAGGCCGGAGGCAGCTCGCCGGTGGGCATCGCCGCAGGCGGCGGCAAAGTAGATAATGCCTGCCAGGGCGTAGACACAGGCGCCAACTCGAAGTACTGTTTTAGTTGCTCCGGCCATCCTGCCCGATGCCGCAAGCCGCGCACTACGCCGTTTTGGGGGTACTCGATATAGGCAATGCCGCGCTCGCGGCACCACCGGGCTACGGCCTGATCGCGCCGAAAACTCAGCTCGTTGCCTACTTCTTCATGGCAGTAGAGGTTGCCTACGGCGTATTGATCTGCCAGAAAAGCCAGGGTGGGCAATACTTCAGCTACCGCTACGCAGAGCGCCTTTCCGGCTGTCGACAGTTGCTCGCGCAGGTCTTGCACACATTCGTAGGCAAAGCGCCAGTGCCGCTCGTCGCTATCCGGAGCTGCCATCAGGGAGGGCTCGAAGCAGTACAACAACACTACGGGCTTGCCGTCGGTAGCAGCGGCAGCCAGCGGAGCATGATCGCGCAGGCGCAGATCGCGCTTGAGCCAGACGATGTTGACGGTCGTTTTGGGAGCAGACATGCTGATGTGTAGTTCTCCAAGTTAAAACACATAAATGTTAGCTTGGAGAGCTATAATAATCGAAGGGCATAAAAGTTTACGTCATATACGCTTCAATGCCGCTATCAGCGCGTCTATCTCTTCGGCGGTATTGTAGTAATGCGGCGACACCCGCAGCGCCCAGGCTACCCCCTTTTCGGCAAAGTCGATGCGGGCGCTGCCTGCTGTAGATACGGATGTATGGATGCCCTGAAGGCGCAACGCTTCCAGCAAGGCATCGGGATTGGCGTTCGGGAAATGCGCTGTAACGATGCCGCATAGCTCGCCCCCCCGATCGAGCACTTGCGCGCCGGGCAGTGTTGCCAGCGCTTGCCGGGCGTAGCCGGCTAAGCTACGCACGTGATCGGCAATGACGGGTATGCCTACGCCCAGTGCGTATTCGGCCGCTGCGCGGGCAGCCAGCACCAGCGCATAGTTGCGCTCCCAAAGCTCGAAGCGCCTGGCGTCGGGTGCGGGCTCAAATATGTCGGGCGCCGTCCACTGGGCGCTGTGGAGGTCTAAGAAGCCTGGCGCCAGGGCGGTTTCCAGCACCCGGTCGGATACATAGAGGAAGCCGGCTCCCCGCGGCCCGCGCAAAAACTTGCGGAAGGTGGCGCTCAGGAAGTCGCAGCCTATGGCCTCTACGTCGAGGGGCAATTGGCCCGCCGACTGGCAGGCGTCGACTAAGTAGAGCACGCCTGCGGCCCGGCAGTGAGCCCCGATCTCGGCTATGGGCTGTACCAGTCCGGAGTTGGTGGGCACGTGCGTAACGGCTACCAGAGCGGGGCGCTCTTCACGGATGAGGCGGCGTACATCTTCGGGGTCGACACCGCCCTCGGGGAGGGTTTTGGCCCGGACAATCTTTACGCCTTTTTGCCGGCATTGCAAAAAAGCAATCTGATTGCTCACGTAGTCGTCGGGGGTAGTCACAATAACGTCGCCCGCCCGGAGGAGTATGGCCGAAAGCGCCCGGTTGTAGGCGTCGGTAGCGCTACCTGCAAAGGCAATCTGATGCGGCCTGGCGCCAATAAGCCGAGCAACAGCGCTATAAAAGCCCGCAATGGCATCGGCCTGGCGTGCGGCCAGCTCATAGCCTCCCAGCAGGGCCTCTTGGCTCAGATAGTCGATGGCCGCCTGGGTTACCGGGGCCGGCGGCAGGCTGCTGCCGGCGTTGTTGAGGTGGGCCACCCGGGCGCAGCCTGGCGTGTCGGCCCGCCATTGGGCCTGCAATGGATGAATCATGGCATTGGTATTGTAGTTCTCCATGCGCATGGAGAACTATAGTGGGCTACAGCGGGGCTTCAACCAGGCCTGTTCGTCGGGCGAAAGCCTCGGCGACAACTCCTCCCAGACCCGCTGGTGGTATTCGTTGAGCCAGCGCTCCTCCTGTTCGGTGAGCAGCTCGGGCATGATGAGGTTTTTATCTATGGGAAAAAGGCTCAGTGTTTCAAAACGCAGGAAACGGCCATAAGCCGTGGCGCTGTCTTCTACGCAAAGGATAAGATTTTCAATGCGAATGCCATACGCTCCGTCTATATAAAGGCCGGGCTCATTGCTGGTGAGCATACCCGGCGCCAGAGCTACCTGAGCCGAAGCCGCCGCCGCGCTGGCGCCAATGCGCTGCGGGCCTTCGTGCACACACAGGAAAAAGCCCACTCCGTGGCCGGTACCGTGGCCAAAGTTGAGCCCCTGCTCCCAAAGCGGAACGCGGGCTAAAGTATCCAATTGCACCCCCGAGGTACCCTCCGGGAAACGAGCTGAAGCCAGTGCAATATGCCCTTTGAGCACTAAAGTGAAGTGGCGCTTCTGCGTAGGCGTGGGCTCGCCTAAGGCCGTGGTGCGCGTGATGTCGGTGGTACCTTGGAGGTATTGGCCGCCCGAGTCGAGCAGCAACAGTCCTTCGGGTTTCAGCTCGGCGCACTGCCCGTGTTCGGGCTTATAATGGATGATGGCGCCGTTGGGGCCATAACCTACGATGGCGCTGAAGCTATCGCCATAAAAATCGCCTTGTTCGCCCCGGAAGGCATGCAGTTGGTCGGCTACCCGGGCTTCGCTTAGTGGGCGCTGCCCCAACTCCGCCTCTATCCATCGGTACAGACGTAGTAGTGCCACGCCGTCTTTGCGCATGGCCTCGCGTAGATGGCGTATTTCTGTGGCGTTTTTAATACCTTTCATATCGGGCAGTGGGGAGGCGCACTCGCGGGCACGAACGCTCCCCAGCGCTTCGTACAGGCGCACGCTGATGGAGGCAGGGTCTACTCCCACTACGGTTTCTTCAGGCAGGGCATCGAGCCATTGACCCAGGCCATCGTAGGGGGCCAGCGTCACCTGATCAAAGGCGAGGCCGTCGGCCAGATCGTCGGCAATGCGCTCTTCGCCCACCCACCACCAGGCTTGCCGGCGGCCTATCACCAAAAAACTCAGGCAAACGGGGTTGCAGTCCACATCGGCGGCCCGTATGTTCAGCGCCCAGGCAATATCATCGAGGGTCGTCACCACAAAATAGTCTAAGCCCTGCTGCTCCAGGTATCTGCGCACGCCGGCCAGTTTGTCGCGCCGGCTCTGGCCTGCATAATGCTCGGGGAACTCAAACACCTCCGACTGTGGACGGGGCGGCCTGTCGGGCCAGATGCCATCTGCCAGATCGTAGCGGGTATCTACCTGCGTCCCTCGGGCGCCCAACTTTCGGCGCAGGCTCCGGATAGCTGCCAGCGACAATACGGCTCCGTCTACGCTGAGGGTAGCGCCCTCGGGCAGGTTTTCGGCCAGCCAGTCGAGGTGTTCGGGCGTATGCGGCACTTTCAGTTTGTGCAATGTAATGCCGCTGTCTTTCAGTTGTTGCCCGGCCTGCAGGAAGTAGCGCGCATCCGTCCAGAGCCCGGCATGATCAGGCGTTACCACCAGTACGCCGGCCGAGCCGGTAAAGCCCGACAGCCAGGCGCGGGTTTGCCAGTGGTCGGGCAGGTACTCACTTTGGTGGGGGTCGGAGCTGACGATCAGGCAGGCGTCGACATGGCGCTCGGCCATGGCTTGGCGCAGCGCAGCAATGCGGCTGGATATGGCTGTGGACATAGTTGTGCAAAATTTAAATCCCTAAAGATAACTCATTCCCTGGGCACGGCTCATAATTTGAGTACGCATTGTTTCGAGGGCACGGGCCTCTGCGGCATGGCTGCGGCGCCAGCGCCGATAGCGCCACCCGGCCCAACGGGGCCCGGCCCAACGGCCGTATTGCCAAGCTACCCAACCGCTTAGGGGTAGCGAGAGCAGATACCACAACGGCCCATACCCATCGAGCAACAAGCCGGCTAATGTATATTGCAGGCCGTAACCCAGGGGAAAAAAAATCAAGCCGGCCATCACCTTCACTGTACTGGCGTAGGTAGGATAGAGTTGTAGCCTACACCATATATAGCGTGGAATTTGATAGGCCGCCAGGTGGTTGAGCCAGCCATAGGCGGCGGGCAGGGCGCCTATCCACACCATCGGCGACCACAGGCCCAGGTTCCGTGCGGCAATGCCCTGATCGGTAAGCCCTACCGCCCGAAAGCGCTGGTAGTAGACATCGAGCTGCCGCCACAGGGCGGCATACGCCTCGGGTTGTTGCTGTTGCATGGTCTGGAGCCGTTCCAGCAGCGCCCGCGAACGTTCCAGCGAGGCCGGCGCTGTCAAGCGTTGATCGTGGTGTGCGAGCTCCTCTAAGCGGTGCAAAAAGCGATCCTGGTCGTCGTCGTCACAATGCAGGTATACCAAGCTGCGCAGGGCCGCTTCCAAGGCATCGGTGAGGTCGCGGGCCGCCTGTACGGGGTCTTGCTCGTAGGCCTTCCGCCAGTCGGCTACCCGTATGGGCCGGCCTACTTCCATCACTAAGCCCTCGCCACAGCGGCGGGCGCGGGTGTAGTTGAGCCCTACCGGCAGTATGGTCACGCCCAGTTCAAACCCTTTGCCTGCCTCTGCGCCCAGCCCGATGCGGGCCGTGCCGGTGCGCAGTTCGTGCAGTCGGCGCAGGGTCATACTGCCGCCTTCAGGCGCTATGAAGATGTTGCCGCCCTGCCTGAGGTGGGCATAACTTTTTTCAAAGCTGTCTTCATTGCTGATCACCTGCCTGCCCGTATCATCGGAAGATCGCTTAATGGGTATACACCACAGCAAGGTAAACAGCCAGTTGGTGAAGGCATATTTAAAAACGCCGGCATTGGCTAAGAAATACACCATACGATTGGCCCGGGCCACTACGTGCAGCGGATCGAGCAGGGTGTTGGGGTGATTGCTCACCAACAGGGTTGGCCCGGTAAGCCGCAACCGGTCGCGGTTCAGCACCCGGGTGTCGGGGTAGTAAATCCGCACGCAAACGCGCACGAGCCATTTGAGGAAAAAGTACAGTAATTTCAACACGGACAAAGGCTGTTTGCGGACAAAAATAGCGTTTTGCCCCGGCTAAACAAATTGCCTTGAGCAGGTGTTGAATTTTCAACGACGCCCAAGGGAGGACATTTCCCCCGTTGCGCTTATTTTTGTACCGCATATCTTGTTTGTCAAATTTTATAAATCGAGTTATCATGGCTTTTCAACTTCCCGAACTTCCTTACGCTTACGACGCATTGGAGCCTTACATCGATGCGCGTACGATGGAAATTCACCATACCAAGCACCACGCTGCCTACACCAATAACCTCAATGCTGCCATCGCCGGTACCGAGCTCGAAGGCAAAAGCATCGAGGATATTCTCGCCAACATCTCCCAGCACTCACCCGCTGTGCGCAACAACGGCGGCGGATACTACAACCACAATCTCTTCTGGGAGATCATGTCGCCCGTAGGCGGCGGCGAGCCCAGCGCCCGCATGAATATCGACAAGGCCATTGAGCGCGACTTCGGCTCCTTCGACGAGTTCAAAAAGCAGTTCACTCAGGCGGCCATGACCCGCTTCGGCTCAGGTTGGGCATGGCTCTGCGTTGATGCCGACGACCACCTCTTCGTCACGTCTACGCCCAACCAGGACAACCCCCTCATGGATGTAGCCGACAAGCAAGGCGCCCCCATCCTCGGCCTCGACGTATGGGAGCACGCCTACTACCTCAACTACCAGAATCGCCGCCCCGACTATGTGGAGGCCTTCTTCAGCATCATCAACTGGCACGAGGTTACCAAGCGTTTTAACGACGCCAACCCCGGCCGCTCCAACTTTTAATGTTGTCCTTTCCCTGAAAGGCATCGGCCATGGTGCGGGACGCCCCCGGGCGCTCCCGCACCACTGTATTTATAGTTGTCCAAGCCAAGATTTGTGCATCTTGACTTGGACAACTATATACTTTACCGATTATGTAACCGGAAGCCATGCTCAAAGTGCTGCTCATAGAAGACGAAGCCAAAGCCGTGATGTCGCTCAAAAAAGGCTTAGAAGACTATCAGATCGAAGTCGACTATGCCCTTGACGGCCGCGCAGGCTACGCCTTAGCCTTACAAAAGGCCTATGATGTGATCATTTCCGACATCGTCATGCCCCATATGACGGGCGCCGAGGTCGTCAGCCGGCTTCGCGCCAAAGGCGTCAACACCCCCATACTCCTACTTACTGCCTTGGGCGCCACCGAAGATAAAGTACGAGGCTTAGAAAACGGCGCCGACGACTACCTCGTCAAGCCCTTTGAATTCCGCGAGCTCCTGGCCCGCATCCACGCCCTCGCACGCCGCTTCGCGCCAACCCACAACGCCGCCCCCCCTACCCTGCTGCGCTTCGCCGATATGGAGCTCGACCTCGACACCCGCACCTTCAGCCGCGCCGGCAAGCCCATCGAGCTCACCCCCAAAGAGCAAGCCCTCATCGAGTACTTTATCAAAAACCAGGGCCGCGTCATCTCCAAAGCCGAAATCGCCGAAAAGGTCTGGGACATCCACTTTGATACCGGCACCAACGTCATCGAAGTTTACATCAACTACCTCCGTAATAAAGTGGATAAGCCCTTCCCCACCAAGCTCATCCACACCGTCTTTGGCAGCGGCTACGTGCTGCGCGAAGGTTAAAACCACCTATCCCCGCCATGCGCATACAGAGCCGGCTCACCCTCCAGTTTATCCTCATCGTAGCGGGCATCATGCTCGTAGCCGGGCTCTACGTCTATTTCCATTTTCAGAACACCCTCCTCAACGAATTTCACGCAACCCTCCGCTCAAGAGCCATTATGATGGCCGAAATGACCATCGGCCACCTGCCCGAACCCGGCGATCACCCGCGCTACGACCCCGGCAAAGCATCTGTCGGCTATACCGAAAATGTAGCTATCTACGACATTTCCTTCAGGCGCCTCTACAACTACCACGCCTCCTCCCCTCCTTTTTCTGAATCCCAGCTCCATGCCGTCCGCGCCCAGGGCGAGCGCTGTTTCATCCGCAACGATTACTACGTGCTGGGCTTTCTATATGAAGCCCAAAACGGTCGGGTGTACCTGCTCTTCTCCGAGGGCGTTTTCAACCCCCACGACCTCGCCATCCTCAGGCGGCTGCTGGTCGGCGTATTTTTTATCTTCATCCTTGTCGTAGCCTTTGGCGGCTGGTTTTTTGCAGGCCAGGCCCTGGCGCCACTGCGCAGCGTCATGAATCAAATGGACAATCTTCTGCCCGCTCACATGGGGCGTCGCCTGCAACCCTCGCCCCAACAAGATGAAATACACCGCCTAATCGTCACCTTCAACCAACTCCTCGACCGCATCGAGCAGGCCTTCAACACCCAAAAGCTCTTCCTCTCCAATATCTCCCACGAACTCAAAAACCCCCTCAGCGTCATCATCGCCCAGATCGAGGTCATTCTCAACAAAGAACGCCCGTCCGCCGAGTACCGCCAAACCCTCGAATCGGTGCTCGAAGACGCCCGCGCCCTCAGCGACGTCTCTGATCGTCTCATGCAACTGGCCCGGCTCACTGCCGAAGACGCCGCCATCAACTTCCACAAAATCCGCGTCGACGAGCTCATCTGGGAAGCCAAAGCCTGGCTCCTGCGCCTGCATCCGCAATACCGCATACACGTCGAAATCCTGAGCCTCCCCCCCGACGAAAGCCGGTTGCTCATAACTGCCAACGAGCAACTCCTCAAAACCGCCCTCTTTAACCTCATGGAAAATGGCTGCAAATACAGCGACGACAATACGGTAAAAGTATACCTCTCCCTCGCGCCCGACGGCGACCCGGCCATCGACATCGAAGACAATGGTATCGGCATCCCCCCCGAAGATATGCCTTTCGTCTTCGAGCCCTTCTACCGCAGCGCGCGCACCGGTCGCATCAAAGGTTCCGGCATAGGCCTGTCGCTCGTCAAAACCATCGCCGAGCTCCATCACATCAGCCTCCGCCTCATCAACAGGCCCGAGGGCGGCCTGCGCGTAGAGTTGCGCTTCCCAACGCCTGATCCGGCCTAAAATGGTTTTTCTTTTTGGGGGCTGTCGCAGCGGGCCTGTGAGCGCCCCCCCCGAACCATGCTTGATGCCAGGCCCGCTGCGCCACCGCGTCGTCCCCGCGTCTTCACTTCGTTCTTCCGGGTAAACCTCTACGGTTGGGACACATCTATTTCCCATTGCCAACCATTGACCAAAGCGACACCTTTGAAGATGGTAAAGAACATATCAAGGCCTCGTTTCATGGTGATGGGGCCTGGCGGACGCTGCTTGTTTTGT
>Ga0209573_1001249_pt1 | contig 41149 bp, 29 predicted proteins | sample TNRBio252014_DNA_FD_185870 | JGI IMG/M metagenome (GOLD analysis project Ga0209573, IMG submission 185870) | Wastewater treatment Type I Accumulibacter community from EBPR Bioreactor in Madison, WI, USA - TNR Reactor_6/25/2014_ DNA (SPAdes)... | ecosystem: Engineered > Bioreactor > EBPR >...
CCGTACTCACCCGATCTCAACCCGATCGAACATAAATGGGCACAAGCTAAAGCCATCCGCAAACAAACCCACTGCGCTGTCGAAGCTCTCTTTCGCTCCAATCAATTATGATCACTTCTGTTCGATTCCGCTATATTTGCTGCTGGATTGATTCGCGGGTGATAGAGCGGCCAGGGCGTTTGGGTGCCCTGATGAGTCAGAGAGCAGCAATGAGCGATTGGGCATTGCAGCGAAGCTGGCGCGCGCTGATGACGTGTGTCGGCGGCTATCTTATTTTGGTAAAGCCATTTTTCTTGGTTCCATGGCGTTCATGGCCAGCAACTCGCTCACTTCGGCATGGGTTTGTCGAGCGATAAGATCGCGGGAAGGATACGGCGGAAGCCGAACGACGCCGAAACGCAGAACTGCTATGGTTACTGGCGCGCCGAGCAACCGCCACAAATGCGGCAGCAATTCATCCTCGCCAATGAAGGGAACGAGTGGGTTGATACCGCTGGCACACGGATACTGCAAGGCGATGGCCTGGACCGGGCAGCGGGCCAGTAGCGCGGCCTGAAACAAGCGCGGATAAAAGCGGCGAATTGATTCGCCAGTAGTCGAGGTCGCTTCGGGAAACACCAATAGTCGTTCGCCTTGCCGCAATCGCCAGACCAGCTGTTCGGTGGCATCCAAGGCCCCGTTGACGCCGCCGCGCCGGATGAATGCGCTGCCAGCCCGTCGGCATAACCACCCAAATAGCGGCCATGCCGCCACTTCCTGCTTAGCGAGAAAATGGGTAGGACAGACCGCCGCGATACAGAAAATATCCAGCCAGGAGATGTGATTCGCAACAAACAGCGCACCCTTTGGGTAAGGCATTCCGCTGGTTTGAATACGCACTCCCATAATCCAGCATAGCCCCCGCCCCCACCAGGCCAGCGGTGCGGTCGAGCGATAACGGCGCTGACGGCCGGGTCCGAGGGCGGCAGCGATCAAAACGCCTGCCAGAATGTGCAGGGCTAGCAACGGAAGCCGAACGCCGCGTCGAGTTGCCTGGTTTAGGCTATCGCGCCAACGCCTTTTCACTGATCACGATCCAGAAAATGGCGGGCATAGCGGCGCTCGATGCGCTGGGTTTCTAAGAGGATGAAAACATCGGCGACCTTGAAATCAACATCAAGACACGGTTCCCCACCGATCTGTGCGCCCAGGCGCAGATAAGCCTTGAGCAGCGGCGGTGCTGCTTCGACGTGGCCCACCATCCCATCGTGACGGGGCAGCGGATGCAGCGGTTTTACCCGCAGCGATTCCGGGACCAAATAGCGCTGCGCCAACTCGGTATAAAGCGCCCGCGCCGACTGGCTATTCTCGCCCAGCGGGATACTGGCGCAACCGATCAGATAATCGATGTTGTGCGTGGCGATGAAACCCGCTAAGCCAGACCATAACGCGCCGATTGTCGCACCGTTGCGATGATCGGGATGAACGCAGGTGCGGCCAATCTCCATAAAACGTCCTGGCAGGGACAGCACCGGCGTCAGATCGAATTCAGTTTGCGAATAGAAACCACCAGCCTGCTTAGCTGCATCGGCCGTTAGGATGCGAGTGCAGCCGATCACTTGGTCGAAACCGTTGCAGACAAGCAGATGCTGGCAATGGGCATCCAGCGCGTCATGATCAATGCCTGGCAACTGATTGTGGAGCTTGGCACCCATTTCCTCAGCGAATACCGCATAGCGCAGACGTTGCGCTGCCCGAATGTCTTCCCTGGAGCGCGCCAGCCTGACATCCAGCACACGGGCAGCGGCAATCGGCGGGCAAGAGGGTCTTGGAAAGCAGCCAGTGTTATCGGCAATGCGGGGTGATTCGTTCATCAAGGCAAGCTCCAAAAGCAAAAATGGAACGATGCCGTCAAGGGTAGGAACGCGATATTGCAGCCGCTTTACCGACCCATTAAACCTGGATGAAAGACAGTTGCAAGGCCAATGTCGCCAGCCCGGCGCCCAGCAACGCGCCGGCCAGCACATCGCTGGGATAATGTAAACCTAGAACGATTCGCGACAGGGCCACCAACGCCGCGAAGGGAATCAGCAACGGGCCGAGCGCTGGGTAGTGGTAAACCGCTACCAGCGTGAAGGAGACGGCGTGCAGGGTGTGGCCTGATGGAAAGCTGTATTCATCTAACGGTGCCACACGCGGTTCGATCTGGCGATCCTGTGCGCAGGGGCGCGAGCGGGTGGTGCGGGCTTTAAGCCATTTGTATAACGCCAACGCGGCGGCACCTGCCAGCAGCATCCGTGCGACCACGGGGACCGCAGGCGCACCCTGTACCAGCAGCAGTGCGGCCATCAAGCTATACCAAAATACCCCATCGCCCAGGCGGCTGACGATGGCGAACAGGCGAATGATCATCCGCTGATGAACGACCTGTTGCGAGCGGCGACACCACGCCAATTCGCGGTGGGTCAGGCGGGACCAACGCGCCGGTGCCGTGGTATTCAAGTCGATCAAGTCGCGTGAAGTGTACTGAGACATGGGTTAGCTCCCCTGGCGGCTCTCAATAACAAAGCAGCCAGACGGTCGTAAATCGGTTCACCGTCCACCTGGAGGGCCGCGTGCCGGGCAGCCTGACCCATCGCCGCCAGCCTGTCCGGGTTGCGGATCAACTGCGTTGCCGCAGCAATGAAAGTCTCGGCATCGCCAAACGGCGCTAGCAAGCCGCTGTGGCCTGATTGAACATGGGTGTGCGCGGCGGCGTAATCGAAGGCGACCACCGGCAAGCCACTGGCCATCGCCTCCAGGACCACATTGCCAAAGGTTTCGGTCAGACTGGGAAACAGGAAGAGATCCGCCGAAGCGTAATGAGCGGCCAAATCCTCACCCTGGCGCATCCCGCAATAAACGAAACCAGGATGGCGGGCGCGCAGGCGCTCGGCCAGCGGCCCATCGCCGACCAGAATCAAGCGCGCATCAGGTCGTACCTGGCGGATCGCTTGAAAGGCGGCAATACCCAGTTCCAGATTCTTCTCGGCCGCCAGCCGCCCCACGTAGGCAACGGCCAGCGCTTTTGGCGCGACTCCCCAATGTTGCCGTAGCATCAAATCGCGCCGCGTGGGGGTAAACAGCGTCGTATCGACCCCACGAGCCAGCACCTGAATGCGTTGAAAGCCCAACGAGCGCAACTCATCGGCCAGTTGCTGAGTCGGTGCCAGGGTTTGGACGCCCTGGTTATGGAAATGCCGCAAGTAGCCGGTAATCGGTGCTGCCAGCCAGCCGAGACGGTAATGACGGCTGTATTGCTGGAAGTTGGTGTGAAAGCTGGTGGAGATAGGGATGGATAAGCGCCGCGCTGCGCGTAAAGCGGAATAGCCCAGCGGGCCTTCAGTGACAATGTGAACCAGATCAGGGCGCTTCTGTCGCCACTGCGCCAGCAAGACCCGCCCATTGGGCCATCCTGCCTGGAGTTGCGGGTAGCCGGGAATCCGAAAGCCGGGTAAATGGAGATTGTCTGGCGCGTCATTCGCTGCTAGCGGGCTGTCCGCATTTTGGCGGACGCAGACCAAATCCACCTGAAAACCGCGTCGGCGCAAACCTTGAACCCAGCGGGCGACGGTAAGCGCAACGCCGTTGATTTCCGGCGGGTAAGTTTCGGTGACGATGCTGACGTGCAAGGGCTGCCAGGGCGTCAGGAGTGGCGTTCTATGGGACATGCGCCGAATTTTCAGCGCGTGTCACAACAGATTGATGATGATTTGATGAAGGAATGATGACGTTGATGTCAATGGCCGAGCGTAGAAAGCCTCCGGGAAAATATCTGCCCTTCTGATGGGCTGACTGTCATCTTCCGGTCATGTGACCCGTCCAGAATGCAGTTTTTCCCTTTTTAAGGTTAGGGTGGCACCGTTATGAATGCGAAGTTATTGGCGGTTGGCTTATTGGCGGGCTTGGGCGTGGCAGCCTGTGGTGGGGACGATAATAACGACACCCCCAGCAAAGCGATTAAATCCGTGGAGTTCACTGAAACACCCGTGCCCGCAACTGCCGCTGAAATGGCCAAGGCGTATACCCAATCGACAGTCAAATTGACCTATAGCGATGGACGGGTGGAAGAGAAGCCACTGGCTTTTCACACGCTTTTCAGCGTCAAAGACCCCATAGCCGAGGTCAACGGCAAGAAGCATCCCGCCGGTCAACTCTACAATTACAAGATGGAGCCGCTGCTTGACCCAATGGGCAACCCGCTGGTAGCGGAAACGCCGGACGCCAACAGTTTGCTGAATATTGAGGGCAAGTTGTTCCTGGTGACGCACTATGAATACGACTGGCTTTTAAGCGACGGTTCCACCGCCTGGAGCAAAGCAGGCTGGTATACCCGTTCGCCGATGTCGATGACGTTAAGCAGCATCACCCAGGCCAGCGATGGCAAGCTCAGCGCGGCCAAGGTACGGCCTATTGATTTTTCCAGCGTCAACGGCCTGTGGATTCCTTGCTTCGGCTCACAAACGCCCTGGAACACCCATCTGGGTTCTGAGGAAGACTACGACCTGATCTATAACCCGCTGGATTCCAAAAATTACAGCACGACGACCGCCGGTCTTAAGGCGCTGCGCGAGCAATACTTCAAGGGGGAACGTGAGGCCAACCCCTATCATTACGGCCTGATCCCCGAAGTCACGGTCAAGGCCGACGGGTCTACCAGCGTGGTCAAGCATTACGCCATGTCGCGCGGCACCTGGGAGATGGCCAAGCTCATGCCGGATGGTCGCACCGCGTATCTGGGCGATGATGGCGCGCATGTGCAGATGACGATGTTTGTAGCCGATAAGTATGGTGATCTATCCGCCGGTACCGTTTACACCGCGAAATGGAATCAAACCAGTGATCAAAACGGTGGTAGCGCTAATCTGACCTGGATCAAGTTGGGTCACGGTAGCAATGCCGAGATTAAAGCACTGGCGGATAAACTGACTTTTAACGACATTTTTAGCGCGGTGGCCCCAGCGAATGGCCAATGCCCCACCGGTTATCAACGGGTGCGCGCCGGTTCCACTGCTGATGAGTGCCTGACGCTTAAACCCGGCATGGAAAAAGCCGCCGCCTTCCTGGAAACGCGCCGCTATACCGCCTTGCTGGGCGGCACCACGGAATGGACCAAGATGGAAGGGATCGCCGTGAACGGCAAAGACAAGAAGCTGTACATGGCGATCTCGCGCATTGAGAGCAGTATGCGTTCGGATGCAACCGAACCGGCCAACCATATCAAACTGCCAGAAAACAAGGCGGGCGCTACTTACACGCTTGATCTGCAAGGCAATATCAAGGATACCCAGGGTGGCGTCATTGACTCTGAGTGGGTAGCGGTGAAGATGTATGTGGAGCCAAAACTGCTCGGTAAACCGATGGCCGCCGATGCGCGCGGCAATACTGCCGATCTCAATAGCATCGCCAATACCGACAATGTGTTTTTCTCCGAGAAGATGCGCACGCTATTTATCGGGGAAGATTCCGGGATGCATGTGAATAACTTCATCTGGGCTTATAACGTCGACACCCAGAAGTTGACCCGGATTCTGACGGTGGCAGCGGGTGCGGAAACCAATGGCCTGCAAGTCATCGATAATCTCAATGGCCATGCCTACATCATGGCCAATTCCCAGCATTGGGGTGATTTCATCAGCACCACCAACGCTGACTTGAAGACCCAGCTCACGCCGATGATCGACAAGTTCCATGCTCCGGTCGGTTATATCGGCGGCATCCCTGGACTGTAAGCGGGATTGGTAGGACTTAATCAGCGAGCGGCGCCCAGCCGCTCGCTTTAGTTTTCCTGGAGAGCGTGCTGATGAAGCGCCATGGATTTAAAGGGAAGGGGTTGGCGGTGATCCCGCTGTTGGCCATGATGCTGGCAGGTTGTAGCCAGGGCCAGGCGGCTACCACTGAAAAACTCGCTGATTTACCCAGGGGCGATTATCGTAGTCCGCTGACTTTTTCCAATCCCCACGCCCATATTCCGGCCCAGTGTTACATCGAGACCTCGCGCGGCGCTCAGAATGCCTGTCTGTTTTGCCATACCAACGGGGTCTATCAGGCGGGACTTGGCAACAACTTCCCGCAGGCAGGCGCGGAACCACGTCTGGGTAATCTGCAACTGGAATACTCCTTTACCCCATTCAGTCCATTTGTTGCCTCCCCCAGCCGCAACCCCTGGGAAAATACCTTAACGCCAGAGAAATTGCGGGAGGCGGTCACTGCGCTGGGCCTCGATCCTACCGCTTGGGATATGGAAAGTTATATCCGCCAGGACAATTGGCAGGCCGCCTTCAAACAGCGTCCTGGCGATCCGCTAGCCTGGGATGGCGGCGCTAAAGCGATGCCATTTCGCTTGTTCCCCGGTCTTGATCCGAACGATTTACCGGCTGATGCTGATGGCTTCGTCCGTTCCGGCGCGCCACGCAACGGTTTTTTCCAGGATCACGATGGACGATGGCTGACCGGCTGGCGGGCCGTAAATTTCATGCCTTATGGTCTATTCACCCCAATGACCGGTTCAGTCTCCGGCATTTATCTGCGGCTGCCATCGGCCTTTATGCAGCGGGCTGACGGTGGTTTCGACTTGGAAATTTATCGACAAAACCTCGATCTATTGTCACGGGCGATTCAGGATCGTTTGCGCGCTGAAGACGGACTCCATTATCGCGGGGCCGCTCAGAAAATCGCCATCGAACGCGGTTTGTATCCGGTGGGGACCGAATTCGCCCATCCCCTGCATTATGTCGATGTGGCGGCTGATGGGCGCGATGCGGCGCTTAGTCCTTATCCGGGTACGCGCGCTCGCCGGGTCAAGGAGATTCGCTACATGGTGAAGTGGAAGCCCTTTTATCCCAGCCAATTCCGACCAGGCGTTAAAGAGGAAGGAGCGCCGGTGTACGGCAATGATCAGGAAGGCTGGGTCGATAATGGGGTCGGCTGGTATTTGGCCGGGTATATTGAAGCAGCCGATGGGGCACTGCGCCCGCAAAATCGCGAGGAATTGACGCAATGCATTGGCTGTCATAGCGGCGTCGCCAGCACCGAATTTCCCCAATTCACCTCTGGCGTCGGCAATACGGTGGATTCAACCTGGGCATTGCCGCGCAAATTCGCCGGTGAACTGGGCTGGCGCGAGATGGATTATCTGGGCTATCTGGCGCAGCCCGACGCTCAGGCCAAGCAGACGCCCGGTCAGGCTCAGCGGGGTGATCCGCTCAATCGCCGCCTGGAAAAAGGCGAGTTTCGCCACTTTCTGGATCATGTGGTCGGTGCGAGCTTGTATGGCGACATGCCTGCTGCCATTGAGCGCTTTTTGGCCGCTGCCATACAGCCGACGACGGGTTATTCTGCCGCCTGGCCGCCGCTTGATCCTGCTAGTCCAACGGCGTTTCAACACAGTCAAGCCTTACGCCAGAAGCTTTTGCGAGAGCTGACCGCTCGCGGCGGCCATCTAACGGCCCAGGGGGCGATTCGCGGCGAGTTGCTATACCCGCCCAAAGAGGATGCGCTAGCCGCAGCCAGCCGCTATCGGCAAGTCGTGGTCACTCAGCGCTATACCCAGGGCAAGGATGTGTTTGCGGTCACCCCGGTAACGTATCGCTATTTCCGTGAGGGTACGGAAGGTTTTGCTCATCAGGATGGGCGACCCTACCAAGTAGGCGAGGTCATCACCGACCGGCCGGTGGATCGCGAAGATCCCGCCTCGATAACCTATGGGGTGGGCAATGCGGAAACCCTGATCGATCCCGCCAAGCCGTTCGAAATCGGCGGGAGTTATCTGCCGGATTATCTGCCCTTATTAAGCGATCCACTGCGTTTTGAGGCTAGCTACGATCCAGATCGGCCATGACGGGCCGCTGCGTTCAAGCTGCTGCCCAGTCGGGAATAGGCGAGGTTTCCGGCCAGCGCTGGGGTTCTTGCGCCGCGACCACTGCGTGTTCGAAACTCCAGCGCAGGATTTCCAACGAGCCATCGCGGCGCTCAGCCAGCGCGGTGCAGCTTTCCACCCAATCACCATCGTTACAGTACAACACGCCATTCAGGTCGCGCAGCGCGGCATGGTGAATATGGCCGCAGATCACGCCGTCCAGATCACGCCGTGCCGCTTCTCGCGCGGCGGCGGCTTCAAAGCGTCCGATATAGGCGGCGGCGCGGCCAATCCGCTGTTTGAGAAAATTGGCCAGCGACCAGTAAGGGCGCTTGCCGCGCCCGCGCCAGCGGTTATACCAGCGGTTGGCAAACAGCAATAAGTCATAAGCCCAAGCGCCCAGCCAATTGAGCAGCGGGCCACCGCAGCGGACGGCGCTATCGCACTCATCGCCGTGAGTGACCAGGAAACGCCGACCATCGGCAGTGACATGAATCACCTCTGGCACGATTTGCACGCCGCCGACCGATAATCCCCAGTAATCGCGCACCACTTCATCGTGATTGCCGGGCACGTACCAGACCTTGACGCCGGTGCGCGCTTTGGCGACCAGCGTCTTGATCACTTCGCCGTGCGAGGCTGGCCAGTAGCCGCCTTTGCGCAGGCTCCAAAAATCGATCAGATCACCGACCACGTACAATTCATCGCACGGATTTTGCCGGAGAAAATCGAGCAGAAATTCGGCTTTGCATTCCTTGAAACCGAGATGAACGTCTGAGATCCACAGGGTGCGAAATTTTGCGGTCATACGCTTATCCGAAAGTTAAAGCAGATCGTGCAGGAAGCGGTTGCCGCAAAGTGTGAGAATAATCGATAACAGGAATATGGCGCTGCGATGACGGTTTGATGACGGCGCGGGACAGGGCTGTCGCGAGGATCATGGAGTCCGCTAGCGGTGGTTAGCTAATGCTGTACGCATCCGTTCAAGTCCTTCGTGCAGCGTGGCGCGCGCACAGCCGAAATTAAGCCGCACAAAACCCTGACCGCCTGGCCCGAAGGTGAGGCCATCGTTTAACGCGACTTGAGCGTGTTCCAGGAAGAATCGGTGCGGATTGTCGGTGGTAATGGCGTGCCGACAATCAAGCCAAAGTAGATAAGTCGCTTGCGGGCGCGTCGCGCCAACGCCGGGAAGATGGCGCGCGATGTAATCCAGCGCGTAGTCGCGGTTACCCGCCAGATAATCGAGCAATTGCTGTAGCCAATCGTTGCCGTATTGGTAAGCCGCCAGCGCCGCATGGAGGGCGAGGATATTGGCGTCCGGGACAATGCCACGCATAGCGTGCTGAAAGCGACGGCGCAGCGTGGGATTTTCGATGATCGCAAAGCTGGCACCGAGACCGGCGATATTGAAGGTTTTGCTCGGTGCCATCAGGGTAATGCAGCGCTGGGCAATCTCCGGGCTTAGCGTCGCAAACGGAATATGCCGTCGGCCATCCAGCAACAAGTCGCCGTGGATTTCATCCGAGCAGACCGTCAAATCGTGGCGCTGGCAGAATGCAGCCAGGCGCTGCAATTCCATCTCATTAAACGCCCGGCCCACCGGATTGTGAGGATGACAGAGCATAAACAGTCGCGTTTTTGGCGTGACCGCAGCGGTGAGCGTCGCCTCGTCGAAGCGGTAATAAAGCATGCCATCTTGTGCCTCGGCGTGAAGCTCGGCGGTGAGCAACTGCCGATCCTGATGGATAGGGGCACTCAGGAAAGGCGGGTACACCGGCGGTTGCACTAACACCGCATCACCCGGTTCGCCGACCGCGCGACACGCCACGTTTAATCCGCACACCAGCCCCGGCAGATAGACGATCTGCTCTGGATTGACCTGCCAATGATAGAGATCAGCCAGCCGGGCGCAGAGGGTCTCGGTCAGCGCCTCTGGCGGTGCGCCATAGCCGAACACTCCGTGGTCGATCCGCTCGCGCAAAGCAGCCCGCACCGGCTCTGGCGAGAGGAAATCCATATCCGCCACCCAAAGCGGTAGGGCCTCGCCATAACGTTGCCATTTAAGGCTGTCGGTACCCCGTCGGATAGGTGGATTATCAAAACAGTGGCTCATGGCTGTACCGAAACTCTCTGGGGGTAGCGTGGGACTGCTCAACGAGACGGGCAGACCCTGTGTTAGACCAGATCGTACATCTGGCGCATGTGGTTATAGGTGATATTCGACACTTCCCGAATCACGTTGCCGCGAATGTTTTTCCATAACGTGTAGCGGCTGGTGGGTCGGGATTTTTCAATAATCCCGATAAACGTGTAAGGGTAGCGACGCCCATCAGTTCCACGAGCCACCAGAATGCCCATATCGCCACATAGGCGCGCCGTGGTGCCGGTTTTGTCAAAAACCAGGGTGCCATGCGGGATTTCCCTGGCACCGGTGAATACCCGGTCGCGATTGGGCAGGTTCATCACCCGCTTGATCTCATCGGAATACGGCAGTTCGTCATACCATAACGCTTGCAAAAACCGGTGATAGTCAAGGGCTGAGGCGCGATTGCGATAGGTGCGCCCACTGCGGGGAATATATTCGACAATCCGGGTGCCACGGAAAAGGCCCGGATTGCGGCGCTTGAGGGTATGCTCAGCCTCGGCCGGGCCGGAGCGATAACTCGTTTCGTTAAGCAAGCCGATAAAATAATTGGTGGCCCGGTTACTGCTGTATTGAATCATGTTCTCCATTTGTTCGCGGCGAAACGGCGTGTAATCAAAGGTTCCATCTTCGACCTTGTGAAAAAACGCCAGCGCGATAAATGGTTTAATCATGCTCGCGCTTTGATAGGGCAATCCGGCATTGATGGTGGCGAGAAATCGGCCGCTGGTGAAGTCGTAAACCAGCCAGGCGGTCCGCTCATTCGTGGCAACCCGCCCACGCTCGCGCTGATCGGTCAGATAACGCTGAATGGATACATTGAGATCCCGTGAAGCCCAGCGCTGTGTATCAGACGAATAGGTCGGCCGTTCAGGATAACTCTGACGGTTCTGCCAGCCGGATTGCGGATACCAGGGGCGACGGTTAGAGCGCGGCGGATAATCATAGCGTCTGGGCCTGTCATACCAGGTGGGCCTATCAATCGGCGGTGGTTCTTCTCCCCACTGGGCTGACGCGCCGCGCGGCAGCAGGCTTAAGCCCGCGCCGGCCAACAACGCTCCCAGCCCGGTTAGCAGCGTGCGTCTTGCAGGATCAGCAACTAAATCATCCCCACTGGGGGCGTCAGGCATGGGCGGTAGCAAAAGCGGCATGTCGGTACCTCGTTTGGGGGTGTTAATGCACGATGGCAGATTATGGCGTGATGATTTGGAAATCGACAATAACTGGATAATGGTCGGAACCTAAGTCTGCCCCGGTTATCCGGCGTTTAAGGTGAATGCCCGCTGAAAATAAGGCGTGATCAATCGGTATCAGCAGCGCAAGCCAACCCACCGGCCAGGAGGGCGCAATCCCGCGCCCACTGTCGCGTAGACCCGAATCAGTTAACAGCCGGGCGAAATAAGGGGACCAGGGCGAAATGTTCAGATCGCCTACCAATAAGAGAGGCTGTCGGGACTGCCGAGCCAGTTCGGCCAACGTCGTCAGTTGCGCGTTGCGATCCTGCGCGGCGTCGGCGCTCACCGGCGGCAACGGGTGCGTGGCGACCAAGGTGAAATGGCGGGGACCGTCGGCGAATTCGGCGATGATCGACGGCAGGCCGAACGTGCTGAATGAAACGATCTTCGCCTGTTGCCAGGGCTGGCGACTTAATAAAGCGATTCCGAAATTGTCCTCGCGCGGTGCAGTAAGCCGATGAGGGTAGCGATCTGCCAGATCGCTGAGGCGCTCAAGCAGCCAGGGGGTCGCCTCCAGCAGCACGACGAAATCGGCTTGATGCTTCAGTATCGTGTCGCGAATCCGCTGTTCATCGCGGTTGGCTGAATTGACATTGGCCAGCAGAACGCGCAGCACCGCCCTTGCTTGACTCGGTAGAGGGTCCTCTAGCGGCAGCGGCAGGAACCGAGGCACCAGGATCAGCGCGTTAACCAGCGCAAAAATCGCGAACACTCCAGCCAGACGCGGCTGCCGCCAGCAAAGCAGACCACTGATAGCAGCGAGTGCCACTGCATACTGAACTCGAAAATGAGTCGCCAACTCTAAGACCCACCAGAATGAGCCGAGGAACCCGACCAGGGTGGCCGCGCAAAGCAATGCGCCACCCGCGCTCAGCAAACCAGGCCAAGTGACACTTATTTTTGACATCGTTCAGAGAATTTCTTAAATTGGCCGAAGCGCTCAGCCCGGACCGCCGGGGCTAGTCTGGCATTAGGCAGGATTAGGGAAAACCATGATGCCGCTCGCGAAGTCCCTTATTTACTCTGGTGGGGCAGACTTTAATATTAACCTTCCCAGAGTCAGTATGAGCGCTGTAACAGCATGGAAACAATAAAAATTACTCTGGTGATTTTAGGGAGGAAACGCGGCCTGGCCGCTGACCACCAAAGATGAGGAGAAACCAATAATGAAGAATGACATCACCCGGTCCGTAAAGGCTCGGCGTTTTGGCAGCGAAGGATTGATGCCGGTTGATAAGTATCACTGTCCCTATCGTGGTACAGTCTCCTGTGTAAGCGCCAGCGGAGGTAGTTATTGCGGCGGTTACGGCGGCGATGCACCCATCAAGGGTACACAATTATACGCCATCCGCTGCCTGGAAGAGCATAACGTTGACTTCATGCCCTATCACTGGGTGAAATCGCTGCGTCGATTGGCGTATCCGCAACCGCATCGTTAACTGTTTGGATCCCGGCTGCCGAGTCCGGACAGGCAGTCAGCGAGGAGCGCAGCGAGAAGGTAGCGTAAGCGGAGTCACAGGATCGAGTTCCGGGCCGAGGCGACAATCTTGAGTGGATTGAGATTCTCGCCTTGTTGTTTTAGCCCTGCTGGTTATTGTTCCACCGAGATGCGAATTTTCCGATCATCCTGCCACTCTCCAACGATCCGCTTGCCGTTTTCATAGAGAACGCCCTGACCGTTTTTGCGGCCATTGCGCCATTCGCCCTCGTAGCGGCTGCCATCCTGGTAATAATAGACGCCTTGGCCACTGGGCTGATCATCAGCAAAGGCGCCAACATATTTTTCGCCATTTGCATAAAAATAGGTTCCCTGACCCACTTTACGGCCATTGCGCCATTCACCGTCATAGCGGTTGCCGGTGCGGTAATAGTAAGTGCCTTGGCCATGGATCACGTTGTTGCGCCATTCTCCAACATACTTCTCGCCGCGCTTGGCGTAGGTATAGGTTCCCTGGCCGTGCATCTTGGCGTTGCGAAAATCTCCGGCATATTCGCTGCCATCGGGATGTCGATAGGTTCCTGAGCCGTTCTGGCAGTTGCCCTGAAGGCAGTTCGTTTGCGCAGAGGAAGCGGCCTGAGTGGGTGGCGGTTCAGCGGCTGTCTGGGTTTCCGTAGCTCGTCCGCGACGCGGCGGCGCGGCTTCGACTTCCGGTTGGGCGTTGGCGTCTGGCGACCGTGATTTGGTCGATGCCCGCGTCGGTGGGGCATCTGGCGCTGACTCAGCCAGAGCCGCCGACTCCGCCCGCTTGCGTAATAACGGCACAGTGAGCTTGACGACTTCATCCTCTGCCGTCAGCGTCACCTCTTTGCTCCATTCCTCATAGCCCTCGCGCTGAACCTGGAGATGATAGGCACCGGTCGGTAATTCGGTTTCCAGGGGCGTGGCACCGGCGGGTTTACCGTTGATCAAGACTTCACTGCCGGCCTGATTAGCGCGCACCACCAACCGAACCAGCAAGCTCGGCGTGGCCTGGAGTTGCTTGAGCCGGGCGTGAGCGGCGGCGATCAGTTTGCGTTGTTTTGGATAGTTTTCGATGAATTGCTCGATTTCGCTGGGATTGGTGCTGTTTTTTACCGTAGCCCATGCCTGTTGTGCCGTCGGGAGCGCCGGTTCAGGTGCTGTGGTCGGCTCGCGCCTTTCAGAGTCGATAGCGGCGGGCCGCGCGGTTGGTTTAGGTTGCGTCGCCAGTTGCGAGGGGGAGATCAGGCTGATCGCCGGTAAGTCCGACTCAGATTCCGCAGCCGGGGTTGTGCGCTGGGGTGGGCTTTCCTGCGCTGCGGATCGGCTGGCTCGCTGCTCTTCAAGCTGTAGCTTTGCTTGCGCCTCGGCTCGCCGCTGCTTTTCCGCTTGAGCGCGCAGGCGTTCTTCGGCGCGGCGCTGTTGCTCTTCCGCCTGGGCTTGCAGACGCTCTTCAGCACGCTGTTGCTCTTCTGCCTGAGCGCGCAACCGTGCTTCGGCCCGCTTTTGTTCCTCCGCCTGGGCGCGTAAGCGAGCTTCGAGACGACGTTGCTCCTCGGCTTGGGCGCGTAACCGGTCTTGTTCGGCCTGACGCTGGGCTTCAGCCTCCGCCTCCGCTTGTCGCCGTTCTTTGGCCTCAATTTCGGCCTGGCGTCGCCGTTCCTTAGCTTCTGCTTCCGCTTGGCGCTTTTCAGCCTCGGCCTCAGCGCGGCGTTGGGCTTCGGCTCGTCGCTGTTGTTCCTCGGCGCGGCGCTCTTGTTCGGTCGGCGCTGCTTCCGTGACCTGGGCGCGCTGGCGCTCTTGCTCAGCCTGACGTTCCGCTTCAGCCTCGGCGCGGCGTTGGGCTTCGACGCGGCGCTGTTCCTCGATCTGGGCACGCCGCCGCTCCTGCTCAGCCTTGCGTTGCAATTCCTCGGCCTGAGCGCGCAATCGCGCTTCAGCCTGGCGCTGCTCCTCAATCTGGGCGCGCAGTTGTGCTTCCAGTTGTCGCTGCTGTTCAGCCTGGGCACGCAACCGTGCCGCTTCAAGCTTGCGTTGTTCCGCCGCTAGGGCTTGTTGGCGCACTTCAAGTTCCTGTTGGCTGCGTTGCTGCGCTTGTTGTTCCTGGACTTCGCGTTTAAACGCCAGCAGCTCGCTGTGTTGCGGCAGCGCCACTAAACCGCGTTCAAGATGGGCGAGACTGCTATCCAGTGCCCCGTCCTGGCGAGCGCGCCGCGCCTCGGCGAGAAACGCTTCTGCATCCGGCTTGGCTGGTTGCGCGCGTTCCTGGCCCTGCTGATTTTTGTCCGTAGCGGGGAGCTGGTTGTTGACTTGTTGGCGTAACGCTAACAAAGCGGCGTGATCAGGAACCAGCCGTAAGCCCTGATCGATACGCGCCAGGCTCTCGGCGAAAGCGCCAGCAGCCTGTTGCTGCGTGGCTTGCGCCAGCAATTGATCGGCTTCAGCCTGTTGCTTGGCGGGCGTATCGACTGAGGTTGATGTTGCTATTGGTGGGGCGACAGTCGGCGGCGCATCCGGTGAGGTGGCGCGATTCATCAGGGCATAGCCTCCGGCGGCCACCACCCCGGCGAACGCCGCCGCCAGAGGAATCGTTCGCTGCCAGCGTGGACGCTGCCCCAGCGTAGCGGAAGGGCCGCTTTTGTTGAGCACCAGGGCCGGTCGGATGCCGGTGTAGCCGGTCGGTGGCTCAATCGCATCCAGAGCCGTGATGACCTCCTCGCCACTTTGAAAGCGGTTGGCGGGGTCTTTTTCCAGCAACTTGCTAAGGAAGGGTTGAAATCGCGCCAGTTCAGCAGGCAATTCCGGGATCGGTGCCGTGACATGCATCATCGCCAGCGCGAAGCTGTCTTCAGCGGCGAAAGGTACATCGCCGGCCATCATCTCGTAGAAAAGCACTCCCAGACTGTACAAATCCGCCCGGCCATCGACCGCCTGGCCGCGAATTTGCTCTGGACTCATGTAGCGCGGGGTGCCGATGGACAAGCCCGTGCGAGTCATAATGGTGCTGCCGCCGAGGGTTTTGGCGATGCCAAAGTCAGTCAGCACTGGGCTACCGTTTTCTCGAAACAGGATATTTTGTGGCTTGATGTCGCGATGGATGATGTTACGGCGATGGGCGTAATGCAGGGCGCTAGCGATGGCCCGTGTCACTGATAAGGCATCGTGCAGGGGCAGGCCATCGCGGATCCGTTGGTGCAAGGTGCCGCCTGGCAAATACTCCATGGATAAGTAATAGACGCCATCGTGCGAGCCGATGTCATAGACGGTGACAATATGCGTGTCATTGAGTTGGGCGATAATGCGCCCTTCTCGCAGGAAGCGAGCAGCGAAATCCGCATCGGCTGTCAGGACGGGTTTAATAATTTTCAGGGCGACGTGGCGATCCAGGGATTCCTGCATGGCGAGATAGACGAGCGCCATGCCCCCCTGACCTAGCTCACGCTCGATTTGATAGCCTGGAATATGCATATTCAGTGTCCTTCATGACTGACGCCGCGTTCCGCTGGTGATCAATGCGCACCCTTTAACCAGTGCGTGGGCAGGCACGTTTTATAGAACCGGCACGCAAAATCGCGCTCGTGGCGCTCTGTCGGCGCTATGATAGGAATCGTCTGTTCTACAGTGCAGTAAACAGCTGCCAGCGACCGACTTCTAGCGGTCAGCACGGCTTGAAAATGCTGCTGCCTCTGTAGGACCCACTCAATGAGCAAATTATAGCAAATCTCGTGCCGCTGATCTGGGTAGCCACGGGTCTTGACTCTGGGTCTTTTTCTTATGTCTGGCAATACGTTCGGTAAGTTATTCACGGTCACCACCTTTGGCGAAAGCCACGGGCCTGCACTGGGTGCTATTGTCGATGGCTGTCCGCCGGGTCTTGAGTTATCCGAAGTGGATCTGCAAGCCGATTTGGACCGGCGTCGGCCCGGCCAGAGTCGTCACACCACCCAGCGCCGCGAGCCGGATGAAGTGCGCATCCTGTCTGGTGTCTTTGAAGGTAAAACCACAGGCGTCCCGATTGGCCTATTGATCGAGAATGTCGATCAGCGCTCGAAGGATTACGGCAACATCAAGGATCAGTTCCGGCCAGGTCATGCCGACTATACCTATCAACAGAAATACGGGTTTCGCGATTATCGCGGCGGCGGTCGCTCCTCGGCGCGCGAGACCGCCATGCGGGTAGCGGCGGGGGCTATCGCTAAAAAATATCTGCGCGAGCGTTATGGGGTGACGATCCGGGGTTACCTGGCCCAGCTTGGCCCGCTTCGGCCGCTCAAGTTGATCTGGGAAGAAATCGATAACAATCCCTTCTTTTGCCCCGACCCGGATCAGGTAGCAGAGCTGGAGCGCTTCATGGATGCATTGCGCAAATCAGGCGACTCGATCGGCGCACGAGTGACAGTGGTGGCCAGCGGTGTCCCGGTGGGGTGGGGTGAGCCGGTATTCGACCGCTTAGATGCGGATATCGCCCATGCGCTGATGGGCATCAATGCCGTCAAGGGTGTGGAAATCGGTGCCGGTTTTGCCAGCGTCGAACAGCGCGGCACAGCGCATCGCGACGAAATCACGCCGGCGGGATTTCTGAGCAATAACGCCGGTGGCGTGCTGGGCGGGATTTCCACCGGCCAGGACATCGTAGCCAGCATCGCCCTAAAGCCAACCTCCAGCCTCCATTTGCCGGGGCGAACGATCAATCGCTACGGCGAGCCGGTGACGGTAGTCACCAAGGGGCGGCATGATCCGTGCGTGGGCATTCGCGCCACGCCGATTGCCGAGGCCATGCTGGCTTTGGTGCTGATGGATCACGCGCTGCGTCATCGTGCCCAGAATCTGGATGTGCAGCCAGAAATACCGCCTATTCCAGGTTCAGCGCCGTTGAGCGAGTCAAATGGCTAGCGCCTTGAGCTGAATTCATAAGCCTAGCGCAATAAAAAAGCGGCGCTCGCCAGGATGCTGCCCTTTCATCTCTACGCGCGCCTGTCGGCTTTTTATCTGATTTATTTCGCGATTCTGGGGGTGTTGCTGCCTTACTGGGGGCCATATTTACTAACCCTGGGATTTAGCCCGGCGCGGATTGGCGAGCTCAATGCAATCCCGCAAGCCACCAAGCTGATCGCGCCTACGCTATGGGGCTGGTTAGCGGATCGCACCGGGCGGCGCATGAGCGTGATCCGTTGGGCCTGCCTGTTGGCGGCGCTGACCTTTGTTGGCGTTTATGCGGTGGGCGCTTCCTATTTCGGCCTGGCGCTGGTCATGCTGCTGTTTAGCTTTTTCTGGAACGCGGCGCTGCCGCAATTCGAAGCGGTCACCCTCGCCCATCTAGGGGAACAAGCTCACCGCTATAGCCGAATTCGCTTATGGGGATCGGTAGGCTTCATTGCAGCGGCGGTCGGCTTGGGGTACGCCACCCGCGCGTGGGGGATCGGCATCGTGCCGGTCGTGCTGATGGGCTTGTTTGCAACCTTATGGGTCAATAGCCTGTTGGCACCCGCCTCATCATCCCTGGCCACCCATGATCCATCGCCGCCGTTTGCCCAGATTTTTCGTCGCCCCGAAGTGATCGCCTTCTTTATGGCCTGTTTTTTCAACCAGGCGGCCCATGGCGCTTATTATGGCTTCTTCTCGCTCTATCTCGAAGACCTAGGTTACGCGCGGGAACTGGTTGGCCTGCTGTGGGGGTTGGGGGTGACCGTTGAAGTCGCGCTTTTCCTGATCTTGCCGCGCTTACTGCCACGCTTTGGGCCGCGTCGGCTGATGCTGGCGGCGCTGGCACTAGCCGCCTTGCGCTGGCTATTGATCGGTCATTTCGCCGCTCATTTGCCGGTATTACTCTTCGCCCAGAGCTTGCACGCCTTCAGTTTTGGCGTGTTTCATGCGGTCTCTATTCATTTGATCCATCAATTCTTTCCAGGCTCGTCGCAGGGGCGCGGCCAGGCGCTGTACAGCAGTTTGGGGTTTGGGGTGGGCAATTCATTAGGCAGCCTCACCGCCGGTTATTTGTGGATGGGGTTCGGGCCGACAGCGATGTTTGATCTGGCCGCAGCGCTGGGGGCGCTGGCTTGGCTGGCGGCGTGGCGTGGTCTGCGCGTGTAGGGGATGGGTCTGAGCCAAGCGCTGTCAAGCTCAAATACTTGAACTGAGTTGACATTGAAAGGCTGATCAGCCATGCTCTGACGAGTGAATGAACATTCATTCAATCGCTACGGCTGATTTCCATAGGTCTGCAAACCAGGATCGCACCTGATGATGTTGATGCGCGCGTCACTGAGATTTCTGTTGCCGTTACCCTTCTTGCTGGCAGGGGTCGTCTATAACGATAACGATGTCTGTGCACAACAGCCCGGCGGGCCACCACTGCCGCCGCCTGCCGTCACCGTCGTCACCCTGAAAGCCGAAACGCTGACCCTGACTCGCGAGTTGCCGGGGCGTACCCATCCTTATGTGGTAGCTGAAATCCGCCCGCAAGTGAGCGGAATCATCCAGCGCCAACTGTTTACTGAAGGTAAGCTGGTTAAGGCGGGCCAGCCGCTGTATCAACTGGACGATGAGAGCTATCAGGCCGAGGTCAATAGCGCCAAAGCCAGTCTGGCGCGGGCGCAAGCCAGGCTTGAAGCAGCCCGCCTGACCGCCAGGCGGGCGTCTGAATTGGTCAAGGCCAATGCAGTCAGCCGCCAGGAGGATGAAGACGCCACCGCCGCGCTGCGTCAGGCCGAAGCCGATGTCAGGGTGGCGCAGGCGGCGGTCGCTAGTACGGAAATCATCTTAAAACGCGCCCGGATTGTCGCCCCCATCGATGGGCGGATCGGCAAATCGTTGGTCACGCAGGGTGCTTTGGTCACCGCTAATCAGGCCGCGCCGCTGGCGACGATTCAGCAGCTTGATCCGATCTATGTCGATCTCACCCAATCCAGTTCCGAAATCCTGCAAATCCGCAAGGAAGTCGCAGCGGGCAACCTGGCCAGCACGCCTAATTTGCCGGTCGCGATCTTATTGGAAGACGGCAGTCATTACGCGCAGCGGGGTCGGCTGGCGTTCTCGGATGTCACGGTCGATCCGTCTACGGGTGCGACGGCCATTCGGGTGATCGTACCCAATCCCAAGGAGGTTTTGTTGCCGGGAATGTACGTGCGGGCCATCGTCAGCACGGGCCAGCGCCGCAATGCTGTCCTGGCACCGCAGACCGGCATCACCCGCGATCCGAAGGGCAACGCTTCGGCGCTGGTGGTGAATGCCGAGGGTAAAGTTGAGGCCCGTTCGGTCAAGGTGAGCCGCACCATCGGTGATCAATGGCTGGTTGAAGAGGGATTGAAAGCCGGTGATCGGGTGCTGGTTGAGGGCGTGATGAAGGTCAAACCGGGAATGCCGGTGCAAGCCACCGAGGCCGGTACGCCACCCCCAGCGATTCCCGCCAGTCCGCCCGCGCTGCCGCAACCGGCGCAGAAATAAGGAATCCGGCTGATGGCGCATTTTTTCATTGACCGGCCCATTTTTGCCTGGGTGATCGCGATTCTGATTATGGTGGCCGGTGCGTTGTCTATCACCCGCTTAGGAATCGAGCGCTATCCCAGCATCGCGCCGCCGCAAGTACAAATCAACGCCAACTATCCGGGCGCATCGGCGACTGTGGTCGAGGACTCGGTGACCCAGATTATCGAACAGAGCATGAAAGGGCTGGATGGGCTGTTGTATATGTCCGCCACCAGCCAGGCCAATGGCCAGGCCAGCATCAACCTCAGCTTTCAAAATGGCGTTAATCCCGATATTGCCCAGGTGCAGGTGCAAAACAAGCTTCAGGTCGCCATGCCGCTGTTGCCGCAGGAAGTGCAACGTCAAGGGGTGACGGTCACCAAAGCGTCGACCTCGTTTTTGATGGTGGTCGGCTTCATCTCCCAGGACGGGAGCATGTCGCGCGACGATATCTCCGATTATGTGGTCACCAATCTGGTCGATCCGTTGAGTCGGGTCGCGGGGGTGGGACAGATTCAGGTGTTCGGTGCCAAGTATGCGATGCGCATCTGGCTAGACCCGAATAAGTTGGAGACCTATCGCCTCACCACCAGCGAGGTGATCGCCGCAATCCGCGCGCAGAACGCGCAAGTCACGGTCGGTCAGCTCGGCGGCGCTCCGGCCGTGCCAGGCCAGCAGATCAACGCCACGATTATGGCCAATCAGCGGCTGCAAACGCCCGAACAGTTTCGCGAGATTGTGGTACGTAGCACCAGCGATGGTTCCTTGTTGAAATTAGGCGACATCGCGCGGGTGGAGGTGGGGAGTGAGACCTACGAGGTGATTTCCCGCTTTAATGGCAAGCCCGCCACCGGTGTCGGGGTGTCGCTGGCGACCGGGGCCAACGCCCTGACCACAGCCCGCGCCGTCGAAGCGAAACTCAAGGAATTCCAGCCCAATTTCCCCGCCGGGCTGACCACGGCGGTCCCGTTTGACACCACGCCGTTTGTCCGCGCCTCGATTACCAGTGTCGTCGAAACCCTGCTGGAAGCGGTGTTGTTGGTGTTTTTGGTGATGTATCTGTTTTTGCAAAATTTCCGGGCGACAATTATCCCGACCATCGCGGTGCCGGTGGTGCTGCTGGGTACCTTTGGCATCCTGTCGGCGCTGGGGTTTTCCATCAATATGCTGACCATGTTCGCCATGGTACTGGCCATCGGCCTGCTGGTCGATGACGCGATTGTGGTGGTGGAAAACGTCGAGCGGCTGATGAGTGAGGAGGGGTTATCGCCAAGGGAAGCGGCGCATAAGTCGATGGACCAGATCACCGGCGCATTGGTCGGCATCGGTCTGGTGCTGTCGGCGGTGTTCGTGCCGATGACCTTTCTGGGCGGGGCGACCGGGGTGATTTATCGTCAGTTCTCCGGCACCATCGTCGCCGCGATGGGCTTATCAGTGCTGGTGGCCATCGTCCTCACCCCGGCGCTGTGCGCGACCATGCTCAAGCCCTTGCATAAAGGCGAGCATCACGGCACACGCGGTTTTTTCGGCTGGTTTAACCGCAATTTCGACCGCACCGGCCGCTGGTATCAGGGGGGCGTGCGCGGCATGCTGGTAAGGCCGGTTCGCTTTGTGCTGGTGTTTCTGGCGCTGGTTGCGGCGATGGTGCTGCTGTTTTTGCGCCTGCCCAGCTCGTTTTTGCCAGCGGAAGATCAGGGTATCCTGTTCGCACTGGTGCAGACGCCGCCGGGCGCAACTCAGCAGCGCACGTTAAAATCGATTGAGCAGGTGGAAAAGTATTTTCTGGAAAAGGAAACCCAGGCCGTTGAATCGCTGTTTGGCATTCAGGGCTTTAGCTTCGCCGGTTCCGGCCAGAATACCGGCCTGGCCTTTGTCAAGCTCAAAGACTGGCAGGAACGCAAATCGCCGGCCTTGAGTGCAGGCGCGGTGGCCGGCCGGGCGATGGGAGCGCTGATGCAGTTTAAGGATGCGCGAGCCTTTGCCTTCCCGCCGCCACCGGTGCCGGAACTCGGCCGTGCCAATGGCTATGCCTTCTTTCTGAAGGACAATATCGGCCTGGGCCATGCCGCGTTGCTGGGCGCGCGTAACCAGTTATTGGGGATGGCCGCGCAAAGCAAGCTGCTGATGAACGTCCGCCCTAACGGTCAGGAAGACACGCCGCAACTGCGGATTGATGTCGATGTGCAGAAAGCCGCTGCCTTGGGGCTGTCGATGGCCGACATCAACGCCACCCTGGCCACCGCCTGGGGCGGTAGTTACATTGACGATTATCTGGATCGGGGTCGCGTTAAACGGGTGTATCTGCAAGCCGATGCTCCGTTCCGCATGACACCGGAGGATTTCAACCTCTGGTCGGTGCGCAATAACAAGGGTGAAATGACGCCAGTCTCATCCATCGCCACCTCGCGCTGGGACTACGGTTCGCCTCGGCTGGAACGCTACAACGGCGTGTCGGCGATGGAGATCAACGGCGAAGCCCAACCCGGCGTTAGCACTGGCGAGGCCATGGCCGAGGTTGAGCGGCTGGCCGGACAGCTTCCCCAGGGCATCGGCATCGAGTGGACCGGGGTGTCGTATCAGGAGCGAGCAGCGGGTGCCCAAGCGCCGCTATTGTATGGCCTATCGTTGCTAGTGGTGTTCCTCTGTCTGGCGGCGCTGTATGAAAGCTGGACCATTCCAACGGCGGTGTTGATGGTCGCGCCGCTGGGCGTTTTGGGTGCGGTGCTGGCGACCTGGCTACGCGGGATGGAGCGCGATGTCTATTTTCAGGTCGCCATGCTGACCACCGTCGGCCTGACCAGCAAAAACGCGATCTTGATCATCGAATTCGCCAAGGCCAATCTGGAAAGCGGCCTGGATTTGATTGAGTCGATCATGAACGCGGTACGCGACCGGATGCGCCCCATTGTCATGACTTCGCTGGCCTTTGGGCTGGGGGTCTTGCCGCTGGCGATTGCCACGGGCGCGGGTTCTGGCACCCAACGGGCGATTGGCACCGGTGTACTGGGCGGGATGATCGTCGGCACCTTGCTGGGGATGTTCTTTACGCCGCTGTTCTTTCTGGTGATCCAGCGCCTGTTTGGCCGACGCAAAAAACCGGTGCCAATCCCAACGCCCGCCGAGATCACCGGCGCAGGAGCGCAAGCCCATGGCTAAGGTCACCCGACAGGCATTTATCCTGGCCTGGGCTGTGTTGGCAACAGGCTGCACAACGCTGGAACCCCCGCTGCCCCTGGCCGATCCGGCAACGCCGAAACAGTGGACCGCATCACCGACGATGGATGTGACCTGGGAAGCTGGCTTGCCAGCGCGCGCCGCCGCTCACATCCGTTGGCGCGAGTTCTTCCACGATCCCAAACTTCAATCGCTCATCGCGCAGGCCTTAGCCAACAATCGCGATCTGCGGGTGGCTATGCTGAATATCGAAAAAGCCCGCGCGCAGTATCGTATCCAGCAGGCGGGTCAATGGCCCTGGGTGAGCGGCAGCGTCGGCTCAGAACACATCGGCGGCGATGTGCGATCCAGTGACAGCTACAGCGCAGGTATTGGCATAACCGGTTTTGAACTGGATTTGTTTGGCCGGGTGCGTCATTTGACCGACGCCGCCTGGCAACAGGCGCTGGCTCAGGAAGCCACCCGCCGCAGCGTGCAGATTGTGCTCATTGCCGAAATCGCCAATCTGTATCTGACCCTGGCTATCGATCAGGAGTTATCCCGGCTCAGTCAGGCGACGCTAAAGAATTATCAGGAATCGGCAGCGTTGATTGAAAAGCGCTACAGCCTGGGCGCGGTGTCGGGGCTGGATGTCGAGCAAATCCGCACCCAGGTCGAGTCAGCGCGGGTCGATGTGGCGCGGTATGACGGGCAGATTGCCCGCGATATCAATGCGCTTTATCTGTTGCTCGGTGCGCCGGTCGATCCGGCTCAGTTACCCGATAAGCTGGACGATCCCATCGCCGGATTTGTCATGCCCCCGCCCGGCCTACCTTCGGAAACGTTGTTGCGTCGGCCTGATATCCAGGCGGCGGAATATCGGCTACGCGCGGCCAATGCCAACATTGGGGCAGCCCGCGCCGCCTACTTTCCCTCCATCAGCCTCACCGGCAGTATTGGATCAGCGAGTACCGAACTGTTTGACCTGTTTGGCAAAGGCTCCTGGGCATGGACTTTTATCCCCAAAGTCACCGTCCCGATCTTTCAGGCCGGACGCCTGGAAGCGAATGCGGCGAGCGCTGTGGCGGATCGCGATATCGCGCTGGCCCAGTATGAAAAGGCCATTCAAACCGGCTTTCGCGAGGTCGCCGACGCCCTAGCTTCAGCCGGTACCCTGGTGCGGCAATACGACGCCCAGACGGCGCTGGTGGAGGCGGCCACCCGCGCCGAACAGCTTTCCCGGCTGCGCTATCAGGCAGGTCGGGATAGTTACCTGATCCTGCTCGATGCCCAGCGCACCCTCTATAGCGCCCAGCAGGCGTTGTTGACGACCTATCTATCGGCGCAGATCAACCGGGTCACGCTGTATAAGGTGCTGGGTGGCGGCTGGACCGAGGGGGATGGATGAGCGCCTCCTTGCAAAAATCCAAAGCGGAAGCGCACTGTGCGGCGCAGTGCGAGAGAATTCTCGCCTCCGCCCGGAAATGCTTTGTCGAAAGCGGGTTTCATGGCGCGAGCATGGCCAGTATCGCGCAAACAGCCGGTATCAGTGCCGGTCTGATCTATCGTTACTTTCAGAGCAAGAACGCGATTATTCTGGCCATCATCGACCAGCATATGGAAGAGGTGCAAACGGAAATCCGCTGGTTACCCGCGGGCGTTGAGCGTATCGCCAGCCGCATCGAGCAGCGGTTTATCAATTGGCGGGATCATCAAGCCAATGGACTGGAACCGGGGATTTTTTTGGAAATTGCCGCTTTAGCGACCCGCGATCCCCAGGTGGCTGAAGCGCTACGGCTTGCGGATGAGCGCATTCGCGCTGAACTGAGCCACTGGTTACTGGAGGCCTGGCAACGTGCGGGCTATACGCTCAAGCCGATGGAAATAGCCGGGCGGGTATTCGCGCTGCAATCTTTCATTGAAGGGCTGCTGTTTCGGGCGATCAAACAGCCGGATGCCGAACTTGAACTGGTCAGAACCTGCACCAGCGCCCTGTTGGCCTATTTATTACCGGTTGGCCCCCAACCCTCGCCCGGCTGGAAACCCCTGCACGTCGATGAGCCGTGCGCTCCAAAACCTGGCTAGATTAAATCTTACCCGCTTGTTGGGCGATGAACGCGGTCTTGGCGGACAACTCCAGCGAGCAGGTCCATTTGTAGGCGAGGTTGATGGTGGCGGCGCAAGCGTAGACACCATGGCCGCGCACCACGGCGATGGGGTAATCCATCAGCACTTCAGCGACCATGCTCGGCGAGCGGGCCAGGTATTGGTCGTAGGGGATGGTGAGCACCGGCACCCGGCTGAAGTACAACTGACCTTCAAAATCTGCGGGTAGAAATTCCTCATTGTCCATGGTCATGGCCACGGAATAAGGCCCATGGCTGTGCAACACAGCACCGGTTTGCGGATTGGATTGATAAATCGCCAGATGCAAAGACGCATCCAACGAGGCACCTTTACCGATAGCACCCTCTAGCTGACATTGAACCAGGTCACCGCTGCTGAGCAGATCGGCGCAGCAACCGCTGGGAGTCACCCAGAAGGATTCACCGTCGCGTACCGAAACGTTGCCGCTGTGGGAGTCGTTAAGGCCATATTGGCGCAGCCAGAGGTAATGCCTCACCAAGTCATCTTTAAGTTTCATGCCGCCGATTATACCTTGGAAATCACCGAATCAACCCGTTTTATCCCGGTGGCTAGGGTGCCATCGGGATAAAGCTCAAGCCAGCGATAACCCGGTGGTCGCTCATCGACTTGAGGGTCGGGGGTGTTGGGTTTGAATTGCACGCTGGTCGCTGGCGTCGCCAACAGATGGATGTTGTTCCGTACAGCGGTAAATTCACCGTGGATATGGCCAAACACCACCGCGCGGACATGGGGATAGCGATCAAGGATCGCCAACAGTGCCGCGCCGTTGCTCACTGTCATAGTATCCAGCCAACGGGTTCCCACTGGCAGCGGGTTATGGTGTAGACAAACCAGGGTGTGCAGATCAGGCCGGGTGGCTAATGCCGTGTCGATGAGCGCCAGTTCACCGCTTGCCAGATGGCCGATAGGACTGCCGGGAAAACTGGAATCCAGCAGCACCAGCTGCCAATGATCCGTTGCCAGATAGCGCTTGCGGCGAACCAGGCCGCTATGCAGGGCCTGCCCCATGGCCATCGGAAAATCATGATTGCCCGGCAGGCAGTAAACCGGTAGCGCCAAGGTTGATAAAATTTCTCGCAACCGGTGATAGGCACTCGGTTCATCGCCCACCAGATCGCCAGTGACGAGTATCAAGTCGGGCGCTGGCTGCCGTTGGCGAATATCCGCCAGTACAGCGAATAAACCAGCGTCGACATCCGCGCCCCACAGGCGGCTGCCGGGTTCGGTTTTCAGGTGCAAATCGCTGATTTGGACCACTTGCAAGGGTGTGTCGGCAAGCGACATACGCAGATCCTCAAAGCACGGGAAATTCGATCAAGCTGACCCATTAAAGCGTTTTGATAAACACTTTCGAGCGGCGCTGCCAGTTATAGAGCACTTGCTTTAACACCGGTAGATCGGCCACCTCAGCCGGTTCAAAGCCACGCTCCTGAAACCAGTGCGCAGTGCGCGTCGTCAACACGAACAGCCGATTCAGCCCTTGCTCGCGGGCTTGTTGTTCAATGTAGTTCAGTAGCGTCTCGGCCCGGCCGCTATTGCGGTAATCCGGATGCGTCGCCACACACGCTAGCTCGCCCACCCCTTCATCGGGAAAGGGGTACAACGCCATACAACCGATGATAGCGCCATCGCGTTCTAAAACCACGAACCGTTCGATTTCCACCTCCAGTCGCTCGCGTGAGCGCCGGACCAGGGTGCCGTCGTCTTCCAGGGGTCGGATCAAGCTTAAAATGCCGCCCACATCGTCAATGGTGGCTGGGCGCAAACCTTCATAGGTGTCAGCGGTAATCAGGGTTCCGGCCCCGTCGCGAGTGAACAGCTCCAAAAGCAGAGCGCCATCGACTGACCGTTGCAGCAGATGAACGCGGCGAACCCCACCCTGGCAGGCCCGTAACGCTTGTTGTAACTGGCGAGTGGTTTCTTCGGGCAAATCGGCGCGACTGGCCAGCAACCGTTCGACATCGCCAGGATTGAGTTGATGGATCAGCCGATCATCCGCTGTGTGTAAGGCCGGACCTTCGCTGAGCATCAGCAGTTTATCGGCGCGCAACGCGATGGCGGTGGCAGTGGCGACTTCCTCGGCGCTCAGATTGAAGATCTCCCCCGTCGGTGAATAACCAATCGGCGAGAGCAGCACGAGGGCGTCCTCATCCAGCCACCGGCGAATCGCTCGTCGGTCGATGCGCCGCACCTCGCCGGTAAAGCCATAGTCGATGCCTTCACGCACCCCCAGCGGACGCGCCGTGATCAGATTGCCGGAGACGACCCGCAAGCGAGCGCCGTGCATGGGAGAATTGGCCACCCCCATCGACAGCGACGCTTCAATCCGGATGCGCGCCTGGCCGATCGCTTGTTTGACGTAGTGTAGATCGTCGGCATCGGTCAGCCGCATTCCATTCACATACCGTAGCTCGCGGCCCGCTTCGCGCAAGCGCTGTTCAGCTTGCAATCGAGCGCCATGCACTAACACCAGGCGGATGCCAAGCGCGTCCAGCAGGGCCAGGTCATGAATAAGATTGGCAAACTTTTCAGACTCAACCGCCGCACCGTCAAACAACACCACGAAGGTTTTGCCGCGATGGGCATTGATGTACGGCCCGGCTTGCCGGAACCAATGGACGAAATGTTCCATACTTCAACTCTTGCAGACCCAAATGGGCGGCGATTATTGCAGAAAAACCCGTTAATCGACGATCAACCGCCGATGACTAGAGTGGGTTGCGTGCATCGATCAGGCTCGACTCAGGTCGGGCGTGAATCTGAGATGACCCTGAAACCGTCTCGGTTTTGATGAAGCCATGCCGCATTGATCGTGGTTGTTGGTTATGTGTGGTCAGTGCCCTGGCCCTATCATTCCGCTCAATGGTTCACTAGCGTATCATCGGTATAGAAATTGCCTTTTCTGAGCGCATTGGCGCTGGGGCGGACGCCGTTGATCTGGGGGCTGGCAGCATGAGCCTTCCTGGCAAGATGGAATTTTAAAAATTTCTTTCAATAGCCTTTGAACGACTTTATCCGGATGGTGCGAAGGGTAGGCGCCGTGAGTTGATGCCCTTGGCCTACGCTGCTTCCAGAAGAGACCGGCGGAGGATAGAGGCGGTTTGAGGGCGGTTGCGATTTCATATGGCCGATTTTTTGACCCGGCAGATGGATTACATTTTTTTTGTTTACGGGCTGAGTTTTTTTCTGTTGGCGACGATGCTTCAGGGATTGGGGCGGCGTACCGGCGACGCGATGCCATGGCCCTGGCTGGTGGGTTTTGCAATTTTGCATGGCGTCAACGAATGGTTGGATTTGCTGAGCCTCACCCTGAGCGATGAGCCTTGGCTGCGGGGGAGTCGCCTGGTGTTGCTGGCCAGCTCTTTTTGTTGTCTGCTGGAATTTGCCCGACGCGGCGCTCACCGTTTAGGGGAACCGCTACCGGGTCGCTGGTTGCTGCCGACCTTGCTCGGTTTAGCCGCGCTTGGCGCTTTAGCAGGTCCAGCCGGACTGAACGCGGCGATCCGTTATGCACTAGGGTTAACCGGCGGCCTGTGGGCGGCCTGGATTTTGTGGCGCTATCGATCTTGTTGCGCTACTGGCCGCGTTGAATTGGCGATTGCCGCTATTGCCATGGCGTTTTACGCCATCGCCGCCGGGGCTATCGTCCCTCGCTCAACGTTCTTTCCAGCCATCTTGCTGAACCAGGAAGCCTTTCTGGCTGCAACCGCCACCCCGATCCAAATCTGGCGCGGCGCGCTGGCGGGTTTGATCGCCTTGGCCTTCTGGCGCTTTGCCGCAAACCGTTGTCGACCTATTGTTGATCGGTGGGCCGAACCACCCCTGGAAAACCTGCTGCTATCCTTGCTGGCCGCTATTTTAGTCCTGGGTTGGTTTATCACCGGCTGGGTAGGTGCTGCCACCGAGCGGGAACAGGGCGAGCAGGTGCTGAATCTGGCCAGGATTGGTGCTGCCGTCGTTGACGTGGAAGGGGTGCAAAGTTTGGCAGGCGCGGATTCCGATCTGGAAAGTGCGTCGTATCAAAAGCTTAAGGGGCAGTTGATAAGGTTACGCGCGGCGACAGCAGGCATTCGCTTCTATTATCTGTTGCGCCAGAGCGATGAGCAGGTCATTTTTCTGGTCGATTCCGAGCTACCCAATACCCCGGATGAATCGCCGCCCGGTCAGGTTTTCGATGAGACGCCATCCTCGGTAGCGACCGTGTTCGCCACCGGTCAAGGGTCCGTTGTCGGGCCAGAATCCGACCGCTGGGGGACTTGGTTTAGTGGCTTAACGCCCCTGACCGATACGACGGGACGGACAATTGCGGTGCTGGGCGTGGATATCAGCGCGCAACACTGGTTAGCGCTAGTGGACCGCAGCCGCCTGATGTCGATTGGGGTCATGTCGTTGCTTGCGGCCTTGCTGCTATTTTTATTTATGGCACAACGCCGTAACCGCGAGGCGCTAGATGCTTTGCGAGAGCGTGAGCAGCGCCTGAATAAAATCGCCTCTCAGCTCCCCGGTGTGGTTTATCAATTTAAGCGATTTGCCGATGGCCGTACCTGCGTTCCCTACGCCAGCGAAGCGATCCGCTGGATTTACCACCTGGAGCCAGCGACGATCCGTGAGGATGCCAGCCCGGTCTTTAACATCATCCACCCGGATGATATTGAGAAGGTGCAGCACTCTGTCATGGAGTCGGCGCGCACCTTACAGCAATGGAAGTGTGAGTTCCGGGTGATTCTCTCTGATGATGCGGTGGCATGGCGTCAGGGTAACTCGATACCGCAGCAAGAGCCGGATGGCAGCATCCTCTGGCATGGATTCATCACCGATATTACCGAGCAAAAACAACTGGAAGCTGCATTACGCCAGGCTCAGGCCGATGCCGAGGCGGCTAATCGGGCGAAGAGTGAGTTTCTTGCCAACATGAGCCACGAAATCCGCACCCCCATGAATGGAATCATCGGCATGACCGATCTGCTACTGGATTCTTATCTCAATCCGGAGCAGCGCCGTTACGCCAAAGTGGTGCGCGCCAGCGCGAATGCTCTGCTAGGCATCATCAACGAGATTCTCGATTTCTCTAAGATTGAAGCCGGTAAACTCACTCTGGATGAGGTGGATTTCGACTTGCGGGTTGTTTTAGAAGACGCCGCCGAAATGCTGGCGGTCAGGGCGCAAGAGAAAGGGTTGGAACTGACGTGCCTGGTTGATCCTGCTGTACCCGACGTATTGCGTGGCGATCCTGGGCGGTTGCGGCAAATCCTGGTGAACCTGATCGGCAATTCGGTCAAGTTTACCCACCAAGGCGACATTGCCGTCCGGGTGAAACAGGCAGCCGTTGAGTATGATCGGCTGACGCTGCGATTCACGGTCAGCGATACCGGTCAGGGGATTCCTCGTGAACGCTTGTCGGCGCTGTTTTCGCCGTTTGTCCAGGTCGATGGCTCCGCCGCTCGACGGCATGGCGGAACGGGGCTTGGGTTAGCGATTGCCAAGCGCCTCTGCGAGTTGATGGCTGGGCAGATCGGAGTGGAGAGTGTTGAAGGCGCGGGGTCGACTTTTTGGTTCACCATCACCTTGAGGCAGGTGGCGGACCCACCGGTCAGTCTGGCGGTAAAGAAAACTGAATTGACCGGTTTGCATGTCTTGGTGGTGGATGATCACGCAACCAATCGCTTGTTGGTCAGCGAGTTGCTGACTTACTGGGGCTGTCGCCACGCTGAGGCGACTGAGATAGAAGGGGCGTTGGCGAAGCTACAGGAAGCGGCTATCGCGGGCGATCCGTTCGCTATCGTGTTGCTCGATTTGAAAGCGCCGGAGCGTGATGGGGTTGAATTGTGCCGCCGGATCAAGAGTCGGGCTGACATCGGCCAGGCGCGGGTGGTGGTGATGACCGGGCTGGGGCATTGTACCGGCGATACGGCCAAGATGGCGCGCATTGGCTTTTCCGCCTGCATCACCAAGCCGATCCGCCAGGCGCAACTGCGGGCCTATCTGGCACAACTCGCTAAACCGACCGGCAAGTTGGAGGAACCGACATCGGCGCGGGTGATCAGCCAACTTCGGCCAGGTCGACTCGCCGCGCAGCGCGCGCGCATCCTGCTGGCTGAGGACAATGCCGTCAACCAGGAGGTGGCCTTGGCCATTTTGACGCATGCCGGTTTCCAGGTGGACATCGCCGCCAATGGCATCGAGGCGATCTCGGCGCTACAAAATACCCGTTACGATGTGGTGCTGATGGATTGCCAGATGCCAGAACTGGACGGCTACAGCGCAACTCGACGAATTCGCGAGCACGATTCCGGGGTGCTTTGGCCGCAGGTGCCGATTATCGCCATGACCGCCCATGCGATGAAAGGGGATCGGGAACAGTGCCTTGAGGCAGGGATGGATGATTATATCGCCAAGCCGGTGGAGGCCAAGGCGCTGGTCAGCGCCGTTGAGCGCTGGCTGGGTACCGCAGAAACCGCTGAGCGGAACTGAGTCGGCGGCGGTTTCGTCGCGCTGTTAGCGGGCAGGCGTTACCGCTTGCGAAACGGCTGTCGAACGGGTGAGCGGCGGTGGATTATCCGACGTAGGTTCCGGGCCAAGGTAACCGCCTACGCCAAACTGTAAGCCCAATTCGGCAGCCAGTTTCGGCAGTAACGGTGCCAGATGTTTTCCAGGGCAAAGGGTTTTGCCAGGCAGAAAATCGCGGTGTCCCGCCAGATGCGTGAGCGGATGTCTGGCCCTCAGTACGCTAATCAGCCAGCGCAGGCGCTGCAATTGTCCGGCAGTCGGCTCGATTTCTTCGTAGTTACCCAGCAGCACGATGCCCAAAGTACCCGCGTTATGCTCCCGGACATGAGCGCCATGTACGGCCAGGCTACGGCCCTCATAGATGCGCCCTTCCCGGTCAATCAGAAAGTGATAGCCGATATCCTGAAAGTTTCGTCCCTGCATGTGGACTTGCTGGATTGCGCGCGGCCCCTCATCAGGCGGCATGGCGGAATGATGGATGACCACAGTGTTGAACACTTCGTGATCTTGAGGGTTTTGCAAGCGCGGATCTGGTGCCATCGCGCCCCACTGCGCGCGGGTGATAATGGCAGGCGGGCCAAGCGGCGCAGGCAGTGGTTGGAAAAACCAGTAGCCCAGCGCCGCCAAGATAGCGATACTCGCCAAACTCACAAGGGCATTGAGCAAAGTACGCCGGGATCTGGGTTGATGTGGGATCGGCATGGTGCAGGGGTTATAACGGATTTGACCGCTTCACGCTGTGACTGTTTAGAGTCAGGCTACTGAGCCATTCACTCCTCACCGGTCAGTGCCTCTAACGCTTCCTGGGCCTCCAGCCAATCGCTTTCGATCTGTTGCAAATCCTTATCAACCTGCGCTTTGCGCAAGAGCAACTCCTTAAGCCGATTTTTGCTCGCGTCGTCATAAAGCATTGGCTCCAGCAATTCATCGTGCAGCCGGGTTTGCTCGGTGTGCAGTTTCTCCAACCGCTGTTCCAGTTTTTTCACCTGCTGTTCCAGCGGTTTGCGCTTGATAGCCAACTGCTGGCGGCGCTCGGCTTCGAGCCTTTTTTGTTCGCGACGATCAGGGGTACCGTTACCGTTGCCAACACTCGCCGAGCGTGGAGCAGTTTCCCGATTGATGGCTCGCTGGCGTTCATTCAGCCAATCGCGGTAATCATCCAAATCACCGTCGAACGGCCGCGCCCGACCTTCTGCAACTAATAGAAATTCATCGGTCACGGTGCGCAATAAATGGCGGTCGTGCGAGACTACGATCAGCGCTCCCTGATAATCCTGCAAGGCCAGCGTCAGTGCATGGCGCATATCCAGATCGAGATGGTTGGTTGGCTCATCCAGCAACAACAGATTCGGTCGCTGCCACACTAGCAACGCCAACGCCAGCCGGGCCTTTTCCCCGCCGGAAAACGGCGCGACCGGCTCCAGCGCCCGGTCGCCATTGAAGCCAAAACCACCGATGAAATCACGCAATTGCTGCTCGGTGGCGCGTTCGTCCAACTGTTGTAAATGGCGCAGTGCGCTCCAGTCCGGCCGCAGTTGCTCTAATTGGTGTTGAGCGAAATAGCCAACCGCTAACCCCTGGCCGGTTTCGATCCGCCCAGCGAGCGGCGCTAACAGCCCGGCTAATAATTTAATCAGCGTCGATTTACCCGCACCATTTGGCCCCAGCAACCCCAAGCGGGTACCTGGGTTGATGACCAGCTTGACCTGCTCCAGCACCCGCCGCTCGCCGTACCCTGCGGCGACTTTCTCAACCGCCAGCAATGGATTGGGCAAGCGCCCAGGTTCAGCAAACTGAAACTCGAACGGCGAATCGACATGGGCGGCGGCGATGCGCTCCATCCGCTCCAGCGCCTTGATTCGGCTCTGGGCCTGGCGGGCCTTGGTGGCTTTGGCGCGGAAACGGCTGATAAAGCCTTCAAGATGGGCGATTTCGCGTTGCTGCTTCTCATAAGCGGCTTGCTGCAACGCTAAACGGGCGGCGCGTTGCTCCTCGAATGCCGCGTAGTTGCCCGGGTAGAGCGTGATGCGCTGCTGATCGATGTGGGCAATGTGCTCGGCGACGTTATCCAGCACATCGCGATCATGCGAAATCAGCAAGAGCGTGCCAGGATAGCTGCGCAACCATTGTTCCAGCCATAACACCGCGTCAAGATCGAGATGGTTGGTTGGCTCATCCAGCAACAGTAACTCAGAGCGGCACATCAGTGCCCGTGCCAGATTCAGCCGCACCCGCCAGCCGCCGGAAAATTCCGCGACCGGCCGCTCCAGTTGATCGGGGATAAAGCCCAAACCATTCATCAATTTGCCAGCGCGGGCGCGGGCGCTGTAGCCGCCAATCGACTCAAAACGAGCGTGTAACTCGGCCTGGCGCGTACCATCATGGGCGGCTTCAGCGGCTTGCAATTCGCGCTCGATCTGGCGCAGCTCGGCATCGCCATCCAGTACGTAGTCCAGCGCGGGCGTCGGCAGGGCCGGGGTTTCTTGAGCAACATGCGCCACCACCCAGCGCGGCGGCACATCAAGATCACCAGAATCCTGATGTAATTCGTCCAGTAGCAGCGCAAACAGACTGGATTTGCCAGAGCCATTGGCACCGATCAAGCCGACTTTCCAGCCGGGATAGACGGTTAGCGATACGTTATCGAACAGCGGCTTACCGCCGCGTTGCAGAGAGAGTTGGCGTAGGGTCAGCATAATGGGTGAAGTTTATCAGCTTGCCAGTGACCGCGAGGCAGCATGCGAGCGGTTTTGCCAACTACAATCCCAACTACAATTCAAAAAACCTTGGTTAACTTTGTCGCTTTGCTATGACCGATGACGAATTGCTCCGCTACAGTCGGCAAATCTTGTTGCCGGAACTGGATATCACAGGTCAGGAACGGCTGCGACAATCCCATGTCCTGCTGATGGGCCTGGGCGGTTTGGGATCGGCAGCGGCGATGTATTTGGCGGCGGCGGGTGTTGGCCGCTTGACGCTGGTCGATTTTGATCAGGTTGATTTATCGAATCTACAACGGCAGATCGTCCACCGGACTGCGGATATCGGTCGGCTTAAGGTGGAATCCGCTCGCGATGGTTTAGTGGCGCTTAATCCAACGATCGAGATAGACATCATACCGATGGCATTAACCGAGATGGCGTTACGCGAACGAGCCGCGCTCGCTGATGTGGTGGTGGATGCCTGTGACAACCTTGCCACGCGACTGGCAATCAACGCGGCGTGTGTAGCCGCTGGAACACCGCTGGTGTCGGGAGCGGCGATCCGCCTGGAAGGGCAAGTCCTGGTCTGGCATCCACACGGAACAGGGGCGTGTTACCGCTGCCTGTACCGCGATACTGGCACGCCCCTGGAGACCTGCGCGCAAACGGGCGTACTGGCCCCCGTGGTCGGTGTGATCGGCAGTCTTCAAGCGGTAGAAACGCTGAAGATACTCGGCGGCTTTGGCGAGACACTCGCTGGGCGATTGCTGTTGCTGGATGCAGCCCGCATGGAATGGCGGACGCTAAAGACACAGCGCAATCCGACGTGTCCGGTTTGTGGAAACGCCGCTGCATGAATGCTGATGGCTGGATTGACCATCTGCGCCTCGCCGCGCATCCCGAAGGTGGCTACTTTCGACGCATTTACACCGCCGGTTGGTTCATCCCGGCGGACGTGCTACCGGATCGCGGCCAGTCGCGCCCGGTCGCTACAGCGATCTATTATTTGCTCAAAGGCCGACAACATTCTCGGCTGCACCGTTTGAAATCTGACGAACTGTGGCATTTTTATCTGGGATCGTCGCTGGTGATTCATGTGTTCGATCCTGACGGCGGCTATCGCCCCTGGCGATTGGGCGCTGAGCCAGGCGACGACCAGCATCTGTGCGTTACCGTCCACGCTGGCTGCTGGTTCGGGGCTACCGTAGCCGATCCAGACGGCTTTAGCCTGGTTGGATGCACGGTGGCTCCAGGTTTCGATTTCGCCGATTTTGAACTGGCAGATCGGACAGCATTGCTCAATGGCTATCCACGCCACACCAAGCTTATTGAGCAACTAACGGCGGATAACACTTTCTAGCGTCTTCTCAGGGATTCTTGATGTAGAAGATCGTTCCTGGTGGTGTCTGGCATCTGATCTCATAATTCCTTATAGGAATTCGTAACTCGAAGAAAAATCAGGAACCTTGGTGCAAGCCGCGATCTCATAACTCCTTATAGGAATTCGTAACGCTAGGGAAAACGCTACCGTTGTCACTGATATGGTGCTCATAACTCCTTATAGGAATTCGTAACTAGGGGCAAGGTGCAGGATGAAATTATGGAATTTAACTCATAACTCCTTATAGGAATTCGTAACTACGACCCCCCCGAAGCCAAGCGCTTGGGATTAATTCTCATAACTCCTTATAGGAATTCGTAACCTGTGAGATGGCATCCGGGAGTCGAACCCGGAGCGCCTCATAACTCCTTATAGGAATTCGTAACCATTAAAGTCAATTCCGGACGCCAGTCCTCCATTTGCTCATAACTCCTTATAGGAATTCGTAACGGTATTGGCATCAAAATAAGAGGGAAGGTAAGCCATCTCATAACTCCTTATAGGAATTCGTAACCTTTTGGCTGCCCGCCAGGCTTCGTCCAAAATCTTGTACTCATAACTCCTTATAGGAATTCGTAACCGCCTGCGCAGACCCGCACGGACACTCCAGCCTACCCTCATAACTCCTTATAGGAATTCGTAATGGATGTATTGCTTTTGCGATAACCCAATCTCCTCGCGCTCATAACTCCTTATAGGAATTCGTAACATCCCCATTCGACGTATGGATCGGCAAAAACATCATCTCATAACTCCTTATAGGAATTCGTAACAGCAGGCCCACTATTTGGCGGGCTGTCGTGCGCTAGCTCATAACTCCTTATAGGAATTCGTAACGCGAATACCAAGTTGATCGCACCACGGCGAATCTCATCTCATAACTCCTTATAGGAATTCGTAACCTGCCCATAGCCGTTGACATGGCGTTCATCCCATTTGCTCATAACTCCTTATAGGAATTCGTAACGACCTTGACCTGGGCGAGCGATCAAACGATCAGCATCTCATAACTCCTTATAGGAATTCGTAACCCCGCCATGTTAACCGCCATCCCAATAGCCGTCGCTCTCATAACTCCTTATAGGAATTCGTAACGTTAGCCCGATGATGATCAGCGGATGAGCGCCGTGGGTCTCATAACTCCTTATAGGAATTCGTAACATGCAGAGTTAATTTTGTATAGATATAAAATTTGCTCATAACTCCTTATAGGAATTCGTAACCCGGGAGACTTTCGGGACGTGTTACAAGCACGTCCCCTCATAACTCCTTATAGGAATTCGTAACTGGGATCACATTGTTCAACTGCTGGATCGCAAACTCTCATAACTCCTTATAGGAATTCGTAACCACTGCCATTCTGCAAGGAATTACATTGCGGAATCCTCTTAACTCCTTATAGGAATTCGTAACGCCGGTTTTTGCCGGGGCGGGCAATGGCGTCTTATCGCTCATAACTCCTTATAGGAATTCGTAACCCAACCACCCGGATTGCGGCCTGGCCGGTCGATGGGCTCATAACTCCTTATAGGAATTCGTAACACCCTGGTGCCCGAATTACAGCCTATCGTCGTTAAACTCATAACTCCTTATAGGAATTCGTAACTTGCTGAATCTCCGGACCTAAGGCCGGAGCTTCAGTCTCATAACTCCTTATAGGAATTCGTAACAACGGACGCGGATTTCGATCAAGTGATGCAAACCATCTCATAACTCCTTATAGGAATTCGTAACTGCTCTCGCAAAACTGGCTGGCGTCAGCCAACGCACCTCATAACTCCTTATAGGAATTCGTAACGCCCTTGATCGCGGGGGCGATGGCCAAAGCCAAAACCTCATAACTCCTTATAGGAATTCGTAACCGCAATCTGTCGGTGCAGCAGCATCGCCAAAACCGCCTCATAACTCCTTATAGGAATTCGTAACCAAGACCCCGACCGGGCAGCCACAGCAACTTGCTGACTCATAACTCCTTATAGGAATTCGTAACCAGCGGCACCGCGCGTCTCGGACAAGGCCGTGCTTTCCTCATAACTCCTTATAGGAATTCGTAACTCCTTATTGCGTCAGCGCAGTAACCGCCTGCGCATACTCATAACTCCTTATAGGAATTCGTAACGCTAAATTCCGCGACCGCAAGCCCTGCCTCTCCCAACTCATAACTCCTTATAGGAATTCGTAACTGATTTTGTTGGCAGCGGCGTAGGCGGTCGCCTTGCCTCATAACTCCTTATAGGAATTCGTAACGTAAATTCGTACTCAAAACGATTTGGCGGCTGGTTTCTCATAACTCCTTATAGGAATTCGTAACCGCCATGCCCCATTAGGGTCAACCGTCAGGCGGCCTCCTCATAACTCCTTATAGGAATTCGTAACCGGCTGCCGTACTTCGTGCCACCGACATAGATAAGCCTCATAACTCCTTATAGGAATTCGTAACCAATTATTCTTCTGCGTGTGCTGCTGTTTACAGCAACTCATAACTCCTTATAGGAATTCGTAACCGATGTCTGGAGCGATACCCGCATCGGGAGCGCGCCCTCATAACTCCTTATAGGAATTCGTAACGAGCAGACGTTTTCCCATCCCGCGCGCCAACCCAATCTCATAACTCCTTATAGGAATTCGTAACGTCGTTTTTAGGTCCATTGCGGATGCTGGAGCGCCTCATAACTCCTTATAGGAATTCGTAACCCATCCCCGGTGGTCGAGGGTGAAATAGGGCTGCCCCTCATAACTCCTTATAGGAATTCGTAACGATGATGAAAAGGGTGTTCACAGTATGAATACCCCTCTCATAACTCCTTATAGGAATTCGTAACAGCAATCGACCCGGCGCGTCCGCCATAGACGCTGGTCCTCATAACTCCTTATAGGAATTCGTAACTTATCACGGACGCCGCCTGGATTGCAGATACAAAGCCTCATAACTCCTTATAGGAATTCGTAACTGGCAGAACTTAAGCGCACCGCCCCGCCGCTGGCGTCTCATAACTCCTTATAGGAATTCGTAACCACCGGGGCAGCCCGCGCCGGGTACAGCGACTGATGTCTCATAACTCCTTATAGGAATTCGTAACTTTGCACCGATTCGCACCGATTTTGCGATCAACCTCCTCATAACTCCTTATAGGAATTCGTAACCACCGAAAAAACAAAGAATATGGCTAATAACCTCCTCATAAAATTCGCTCATTTTTCGTCAGAAGGGCCAGAAACGTCGTGAAAGCAACTTCGTTAACCTGGCTGAGCTACTTCAGGAAGGCTCGAAGTTTTCGCAATGTCGGTCTGAAAATCACTACAAAACACCAAAATCACATCGATGCTCATCAGATTTTTGCCGCTGTGTTTCTCCTTTGCCGGAAGCATTTTTGGAAATATGGATGACCTGGACGTTGTGTCGATTGGCAGATGTCACTTCAGTAACCCGGTCACCCGGAATCATCAACTGGCTTAAAGCCCGCCGCAGCTCAATTGCTTTTGCTTCGGTAATATCACCTGAAAAGACAGAATACTGATCATGATTCAAATAGCGGCGCAGCAGTTTCTTAAACTTTTCAGTACGCTTTGCTTCCACATCGTACGTCATCAGCATGTACATAATTCATACCCGCCGTTTAAAAGACTCATAATCAGCGACTCCCAACAGATGACGCTCAATGGCTAAACCCTCCCGATAAATCCATTCCCGAAAACTGCGACCCTGATAATTCTCTTCAAGACGCGCCGCAAACTGTTCTGTTACGTGTCGTCGGCCTGTTTCAGTGAGCAAGCAAATACCCTCGTGTTGGTCAAACCAACTCTCCGCAAGCATTCGTCGTCGTACCAGACGAAAAATCAGGGCATCGACTAAAATGGGTTTGAAAGGTTCCGCCAAGTCTAAACTCAATGAGGATCGACCCGCCATCAATGGACTATGCAACACACTAAACGCTTCTTCCAGATGAGTTTTGAAAAGCTCATGACGCACAACGGTATACGTCAATTGATTGAGAAACGAGAGCAGGCAATTGATCGGATTGTTAGGAGGTCGTCGAACACGAAGGCCAAAATCTAATGCAGGATCAATGAGCTTCCAAGCTGCGTAGTAGCTCTGGTGAATCGTTCCTTCAAATCCCATCAGAGCCGCCGTGGTTTTCGCTCTTGGTAATAGCTCAGCCAGTCGTGCTATTTCATCAATCACCGGTTGTAAAGCGAGGTTGCCACGATAGCGATAGTACAACAGGTTAGCACGGAGATTATGAATGGCACCTTCGACCATTTCACGCGCCAATGACAGGCATTGCACCTCATTCAATAATAATTCCGCTTGCGCTAATTTAACCCGACCAGCTGGATTTTGGTCAATCGGCTCAAATGAACCTTTGAAATAGCCGTAATAATCAAAGACGGAGATTCGTACACCATGCTTACCACACAAGGTCAATAAGCGAGTATTTAAGGTGCTTTCGGCCATTAATACTAAATGACCGACTTTCTCAATCGGTACGGCGCGGGTTTTCCCATCCAGGGTGACAGCGAGCGTATTTTCACGCTGGCGCAATTGCGCTTCACGGGAAATAAACAGAGTTTCCATCAATCCATCCTCAATCGTAGCCGCAAAAACAGGCTAACGAACAGCTCTCACATAACCCAATTCGTTTTGCCTGAGGGGGTTTGGGTTGCGCTGCCAGCGCTTCCAACCGTTCGGAGGCCTGCCATAAGCGTTCGAGGCGTTCCGGCGTTAACGGCACCTCGCGCTGACGGCGATTGGATAGAATGGTGGTGACTGCCCGCCAGATTTCGCCACTGGCAACCGAGAGCATTACCGCATAGAAGGCGATTTGATCGCTGACCGCGTCGACCGCGCCCGCCGTCCCCTTGCTCTCGTAAACAATCCGCGCCGCCCAATCAATCCGATCCGGCGCGAGGCCAAACAAACCGGCTACCGAATGATCGCGCAGATGGCTGGTGCTATAGCAAAACCAAATAGGGTTGATTATTATGAAGGGATGAGTTACTCACTGGATTTTCGTCGTAAAGTGCTAGAGGTCCGGCAACGGGAGGGGTTATCGATCGCCCAGGTGGCCGAGCGGTTTGCG
>Ga0209573_1001250_pt1 | contig 41142 bp, 45 predicted proteins | sample TNRBio252014_DNA_FD_185870 | JGI IMG/M metagenome (GOLD analysis project Ga0209573, IMG submission 185870) | Wastewater treatment Type I Accumulibacter community from EBPR Bioreactor in Madison, WI, USA - TNR Reactor_6/25/2014_ DNA (SPAdes)... | ecosystem: Engineered > Bioreactor > EBPR >...
CGCGCAGCCTTCAGCCGCGCCGCGTGAACCGCTTCGACGCATCAACAGAAGCGGACACATGATGTGCTACCAAAACAGGACATCTTGATTAGCTACCGACAGCTTTGCATGCCGTCTGCCGCATCCTTACTATAGCCAGAATTCTCTCGTGAGAAGTTATTCGAAGGACGCGCGATCAGGAATTTACAGTCAATGTTTGGAAATCGGCTGAAAATTGTGGCGCTACGGCCTGCGCCTGCCGTCGCGGCAATGACGCTGGCGCTGATGGCTCCCGCCAGCGCTGACACCTATACGGCGACCAGCAATTATACGATCTCGTTTCTTGGGCTGACGGTCGCCCGCTCGACCTTTACGGCCACAATCGACGGCGACGCCTTTTCGGTCAGCGGCGACATGCGAAGCGCCGGCATCGCCAAGCTGTTTGACAGCACCACCGGAACGACTTCGATCAAGGGCCGGTTTGTCGGAGACGACACGCGCCCATCCAGCTTCCGCACGCAATACAAGTCGGGCAAAAAGAGCCAGGTCACGACGATCGCATTTGCGGGCGGTTCGGTCACCAGCACTCGCAACGACCCCCCTACCCCAAAACGCGCGACCCGCATTCCGCTCAAACCCGAGCACCTGCGCTCTGTGGTGGATCCCCTGTCAGCCACGCTGGTGCGCGCCAGGAACCTGGCGTCGGTCTGCTCGCGTACGCTCAGTATCTATGATGGCGAAATGCGCATGAACCTCATGATGAGCCAGGCCGGTTTCCAGACAATAGACGGCGTTGAGACCGTCACCTGCAACGCCCGTTTTGTGCCGGTCGCCGGCTACCGCACCGACAACAAGTCGATCCAGTACATGCGCGACCGCGGCAAAATCAGGCTGTCTTTCGCCCAGCTTGGGCAAACCGGCGTTTATGCGCCGGTACGCGCGACGATCTCAACCACGATGGGTCCGGTGACAATAAACTCCAAAGCCCAATAGCTGTTCAGGCGCGGCTGGCCGCTTTGTTCATCCTCGCTTCATGCGGGAACCGGTAGGCGTTCATATTGATTGTGTGCAGGGCAACAGTATCAGGCCCGCCTGATACTCTGTCTCCGAACCATGAAAGGCTTCCCGTCATGATGACAGGCTTGCAAGCGATGCTTCTCGCGATAACCGTGACGGTGACCCCGCCGCGTCCGATGGACGACAGCGAAATCGCCACCGGTGCGCAGATTTACCACGGTGCGTATACGCTCGCTCTGGCCGGCGTTCCGCTGGCGCAGTCAAGATTTGAAAGCATACTTGACGGCAACCGGTTTACGATCCGCGGGAAGGCATCAAGCGCCGGCCTCGCCTCCTTGTTCGACAGCACCGCCGGCAACACCAAGGTCAGTGGCCGTTTTGTCGGTGATCGTGCCCGCCCCGACCGTTTCGACCTTCAGTACAAATCAGGCGACCAGACACGGGTCACAAAGGTCAGCTTCGTCAATGGCGCAGCGGCAAAAACCACCAACACGCCAGCCTCGCGCAAGCCGAAGAACTGGATCGCCGTAAAACCGGACGATCTGCGTCAGGTCCATGATCCATTGTCGGCGACGCTTATCCGCACCGACGACCCCAATCAGGTCTGCTCGCGCGTATTGCGCATCTATGACGGCCAGTTTCGCATGGACCTTGTCCTCAGCCCCGAATCCGCCGGTCCCGTGCCGGGCTATGACGGGGAAGCAGTGACCTGCAGCGCGCAATTCGTGCCGGTCAGTGGATATCAATCAACAAACAGGTCGATCCGCTACGTCAAGGAGAACGCGAAGATTTCAATATCGTTTGCCGAGTTTGGTGAAACCGGCATATATGCGCCAGTCCGCGCAACGATCGGCACGATGATCGGCACGCTCACGGTGTCCGCCACCCACACTAAGGGATAGCGCGTCCGCCGCAAACCTGGGGGAACCGTGGCGCGCGCCACCTTGATCGGATTTCTGGCGGTTGCAATGTGGGCGCTGCTCGCATTGCTGACCGATGCGTCGGGCGCAGTGCCGCCATTCCTGCTGACCGCCATCACCTTCGCCATCGGCACAATTGTCGGACTTGTCCTGCGCGCGCTCTCGCCCAAACCAGCCGAGCCTGCAGCGATCCCGCCTGTCGTCTGGCTTGTCGGCATAGCTGGCCTGTTCGGCTATCATTTCTTCTATTTCACCGCGCTGCGCAACGCGCCGGCGGTCGAGGCCAGCCTGATCGCCTATCTGTGGCCGCTATTCATCGTTGTCGGCTCCGCGCTAATGCCGGGCGAGCGGCTCGCCTGGCATCACATTGCGGGCGCCTTGCTTGGACTGGCCGGAACCGCCCTTATTGTCACCAAAGGCGGCGGGCTCTCCTTCGATCCACGCTATGGATTCGGATATGCTATGGCGTTTGTTTGCGCCTTCTGGTGGGCTGGATATTCGCTCCTGTCGCGCCGGTTCGCCTCAGTGCCAACAACCATTGTCACCTGGTTTTGCCTCGCGACCTCTATCCTGTCGCTGCTGTGTCATTTCGCGATGGAAGAAACCACTTTGCCGCAAACAGCCGGCCAGTGGCTGGCGGTTCTGGGACTTGGCCTGATGCCTGTCGGCGCTGCGTTCTACGCATGGGATTATGGCGTCAAGCGCGGCAATATCCAGGTTCTGGGCGCCGCGAGCTACGCCTCGCCGCTATTGTCGACGCTGGTGCTCATCGCAGCCGGTTTCGCCGAACCAAGCTGGAACATCGCAGCAGCCTGTCTTCTCATCACTGCGGGCGCAATCCTGGCTGCAAAGTCGATGCTGTTTCGTCCCAAGCCACCGGAGGCGCCCTGATGTTTCCATTTCCCGGCGGCATTGAGGCCCTCCCCAACGGCACGCTGCTGCTCTCGATTGGCGCCGCCCTGCTCTACTTTATCGTCATGGAGACCGAACCGTCGCTGATGCGCTCGGCGGTCAAGACGATCTCGACGGCGCTACTTGCCCTGTTGGCCTATATGGAAGGCGGTCCGCTGCTTCTGGTTCTGGCGCTCGCGCTCAGCGCCGCAGGCGACGCATTCTTGTCGCGCAATGGCGACACCGCATTTCTCGGCGGTCTGGCCAGTTTCCTGGCCGCCCATATCGCTTTTATCACCCTGTTCGCCCAGACCGGCGAGGGCCTCGCCATTCTTTCGGCTGAACCATGGCGCGGCCTCGTGGCGGCGCTGGCGGCGCTGACGACGCTGGGCGTGCTGTTCATCCTGATGCGGCGCGTTCCGCCAACGCTGCGCCTTCCAGTCGTCGCCTATAGCGCGGCGATTCTCGGCATGGGCGTGATGGCGCTCACCACCCGGATCCCGTTGGTGATCCTGGGCGCCCTTCTGTTCATGGCGTCCGATACGCTGCTGGCCTGGGAGCGGTTTGTTGCGCCAGCCATTTCCGGCTCGCGCCGCGCCATGCGGATCGGCGTCTGGGCGTTCTATTACGCAGCCCAGCTGCTGATCGTGCTGGGTTTCGTGTTGCCTTAAATACCTTCAAACAAAATGTAGATGGCTCGCGAAATATCATCGTGTTTCGCCGGAAGATTGGCGACTGGCTGTCCAAGCTCCAACTGCGGTATTGACGCGATTTGATGAGTAGCCAGCACCTACGGCTTGCCGCCTACCTCGACAGTTGCATGGAGACGGTTGATCTTTGGCGTGGTCGGCGCATCTGGCCGCAAAGGAATGACGACGCGCGTTGGAAGGTCGGCAAGCAGGTTTGACTGAACGTCCAGCAACAGCGTTCGAGAACCGCTTAGTCTATAGACGTCGTAGCGAGCCATCAGAACTGACGAAATTTCGCCAAAGGTAAGCCATTCTGCTCAAAGTCTCTGGCCCAGTGCGCAATCGCCTGACGGTTCTCAACTTTCCACTGGCGTGCACGCTCGTCAGAGACAGCTTTTTCAATGCCCTCCTGAGAGGCTCGGGAAATGTTGATTTTCACCGCCCGAGCTTCACCAACGACACTGGCGTCAAGGGTGACGTTAGTCGACCTGCGTACTGTAGTTTGGGACATCGCCTTCTCCTATGCGCATAGGGTGTGCTCATGAGTATGCGCGTCAAGAGTTCTCAAGCTCCTCGCGCAGCATCTCAAGCTCCAGCCACTCTTCTTCCATCGCCGCCAACGCCGCGCGCTCCTTGTCGATCATGGCGATGGTCTGGGCAAAGCCCTTTGGGTCGCGGTCGTAGAACTTTGGATCGGCCAACTTGTCTTCCAGGCTCGAAATCGCGCCTGTGACTGCTTCCATTCGCCCCGGCAGGTTTTCGAGCGCGAATTTCTGCTTGAACGAGAGCTTTTTCGTCGCCTGCTTGGGTGGTTCGGCCTGCGGTTTTTCGGCGACAGGACCGTTGCGGTCACGCGCCTTGCGGTCGTCCAGCTTTGCCCCACCGCGCTGCGCCAGCATGTCGGCATAACCGCCGGCATATTCCAGCCATCGGCCGTCCCCTTCAGGGGCGATCACTGACGTGACCGTGCGGTCAAGAAAGTCGCGGTCGTGACTGACCAGAAGCACAGTGCCCGGGAAACCGGCGACCAGTTCCTGCAAAAGGTCCAGCGTTTCCATGTCGAGATCGTTTGTCGGTTCGTCGAGCACCAGAAGATTGGCCGGGCGGGCCAGAACACGCGCCAGGATCAGCCGGGCCCGCTCGCCGCCGGACAATTCGCCAACCGGCGTGCGGGCCTGCTCCGGCTTGAACAGGAAATCCTTCATGTAGGAAACGACGTGGCGCAGCTCACCATTGACGACGAGGTTTTCGCCGCGGCCATCGGTGAGAAAATGCGACAGCGTCTCCGAAGGATCAATAGCGCGCGTCTGTTCCAGCGTCGCGATCTCGAGATTGACGCCGAGCCGCACAGTTCCTGCATCCGGTGCGAGCGCGCCCGTCAAGAGTTTCAGCAGCGTCGTCTTGCCGGCGCCGTTGGGGCCGACCAGACCGATGCAATCGCCGCGCTGGATGCGTGTCGAGAAATCGCGAACGATCACTGCATCGCCATAACTCTTGGCGATGCCTTTTGCCTCAATGACCAGCTTGCCGGATTCGGCTGCGTCGCTGGCCTTCAGCGTGGCGACGCCTTCCGCCCCGCGATGACCGCGATGGCGCTGGCGCATCGCCTGCAATTCGCCCAGCCGGCGCATATTACGCTTGCGCCGCGCTGTCACGCCATAGCGCAGCCAATGTTCCTCGCGCACGATCTGGCGGCCGAGCTTGTGCTGATCGCGCTCCTCTTCCTCCAGCACCGCGTCGCGCCATTCCTCAAAATGGGCAAATCCCCGGTCGAGCCGCCGCGTCTGGCCACGGTCTAGCCACACGGTAGCGCGCGAAACGCGTTCGAGGAAACGCCGGTCATGCGAGATCAAAACGATCGCCGACTGCGAGCGGATCAGTTCCTGCTCCAGCCACTCTATGGTCGAGAGGTCAAGATGATTGGTCGGCTCGTCAAGCAGCAGAATATCGGGTTGGGGAGCCAGCACCCGCGCCAGCGCAGCGCGGCGCGCTTCGCCGCCTGAAAGAGTTGCAGGATCTTCCTCGCCTGTCAGGCCCAGGTGATCCAGAAGGTAAGTGACCCGGTGCGGATCGTCCGCCGGCCCAAGTCCCGCTTCGACATAGGCGCGAACCGTGGCGAAACCGTCAGCGTCCGGCATCTGCGCCAGATAGCGTACGGTGGCGCTCGGCTGACGGAAAATTTCGCCATCTTGCGGTTCGACCAGACCCGCCGCGATTTTCAGAAGGGTCGATTTGCCGGAGCCGTTGCGGCCAACCAGTGCGATCTTGTCGCCAGCCGCAGCAGACAGCGACGCGCCATCGAGCAGGGGCTGTCCGCCAAAGGTCAGCCGGATGTCTTCAAGATTGAGAAGCGGCGGAGCCATCAGAAACCTGGAACCGGAAAGGGGTGGGCGATCAGCATGGCGCGGCCTGACATGAGGGAGATTGTCAGCACACCCAGAACTTCGTTTGAGATAGTGCGCGACGAGCCGAACCGCAGCGAGAAATCTGCGAGCGGCCATCGCGCGCCCGCAACGGTCAGTCCGGTCAGGTCGTCAAAGGCGATGACGCTGAAGATCACGCCATCGGCATAGTCAAACCGCGCCGGTCCCTGAAGCAGCGGAACGCCTTCCTGTGCGCCGCTGGTCAGCAGCGCCGGAATGCCCTGTTCGGCCAGCCGAATCGCCATCGTCAGGTGCAGAAAGGCGTGGTCGGCGCGCGGACCGCCAAAGGCCCCGGCGAGAATGAGGCTCGTCGCGCCCCGGGAAATCGCGGCGGCAACCGCCAGTTCTCCATCGGTTTCATTCTTGGCCGCAGGAAAGCGCTCTCGCGGCACGGCTGCGAGGTCAGCCGGCAAATTGGAAGGCGCAGAATCGAAATCGCCGACCCAGAGTTCGGGTATGACACCCAAAGCGACAGCATGGTTGATCCCCGCGTCGGCGGCAATGATGCGCGACGCAGATATCTGGCCAAGGAGCCGTTCAGTGACGGTCAGATCGCCGCCAAGCAAGATCGTGAAGAGTGACATGCGCGTGGCCTCTATCAGGCCCGCGCTTACAACAAAAGCCACTGCAACAAATGCTCTGTCGACGCTTGCGCCGCCAATCGAGGCGCCGTATGCATATCGCGCTCTAACGGGGTGCCTTACGCGTCTGCGCAAGGCTGAGAGGCTGAAAGCCAACCCGCTGAACCTGATCCGGTTGATACCGGCGGAGGGATTAGAAGCGTAGCGCGCAGCGACGCCACTTGCCCCCCGAACTCTTGCAAGGATGGACTGATGCGCGTGAAACCGTTTCTTCTTTTGACCGCCGCGATGACGGCTTCCTGTCTGGCGCCTGCCCATGCGGCTGGCGAGTTGACTATCTACACCTATGAGAGCTTCACCGCAGAATGGGGACCAGGGCCACAGGTGGAGAAGGCTTTTGAGGCCGAGTGCGCGTGCGACCTGAAATTTGTCGCTGTGGCCGATGGCGTCGCGCTATTGAACCGCGTCAAGCTCGAGGGCGAACAGACAAAGGCCGATATCGTATTGGGCCTCGACACCAATCTGACTGCGGACGCCCGCGCTACGGGCCTGTTTGCGCCACATGGCCCAATCGGCGAACTCACCGTGCCCGGCGGCTGGAAGGATGATATTTTCGTGCCTTACGACTACAGCTATTTCGCCGTTGTCTACGACACCGAGACATTGAAAAACCCGCCCAAGAGCCTCGCTGATCTGGTCGACGGCGATCCATCCGAAAAGATCGTCATTCAGGATCCGCGCACTTCAACGCCGGGACTGGGTCTGCTGCTCTGGGTCAAGCAAGTCTATGGCGACAAGGCGCCCGAAGCCTGGAAGAAACTGAAACAGCGCGTGTTGACGGTGACGCCCGGCTGGAGCGAGAGCTATGGCTTGTTCACCAAGGGCGAAGCGCCGATGGTGCTCTCCTACACAACCTCGCCAGCCTATCACATGATCGAAGACAAGACTGAAAAGTACCAGGCGGCGGAGTTTGCTGAAGGCCACTATATGCAGATAGAAGTTGCCGGCGTCACGACGGTCGGATCGAAGAATCCGCTGTCGGAAGAGTTCATGGCTTTCATGACCAGCCCCGCCTTCCAGGATATCATTCCGCAGACCAACTGGATGTTGCCTGCCGGACCGACCGGCAAGCCGCTCAATCCCGCATTCGACAAGCTGGTCCATCCCGCCAAGAGTCTGTTGATGGCGCCCGAAGAGGTTAAAAAATTCCGCAAGCAATGGGTCGACGAATGGCTCTCGGCGATGAGCCAGTAAGCTGAGCTGATGCGGCAGTCCGGCTCTGTTCTTGCCGCAAAGCTGGCGCTTGCCTTTGCGGCGATCGTGGTCGGCGGCGCGTTCCTCGGCCTCGGCATTGATGCTGTGCGAGATCCTGAAGGCGCGGTCGAGGCGTTCGACGTCTATCTATTGCGAGCCGCCGGTTTCACCCTGTGGCAGGCCGCGTTGTCGGCCTTGCTTTCGGTTGCGCCCGCCATCCTGGTTGCGCGGGCGCTGAACCGCCATCCCGGCTTTGCGGGCCGCCGGCTGCTGATCCGGCTGTTCGCCATCCCGCTTTCCCTGCCAGCCATTGTGGCGGCGCTCGGCGTGATCGGCCTATTGGGACGGGCAGGCTACCTTGCGCCGGTCCTCTCAAGCCTGACCGGCGAAAGATGGCCCGGCATATATGGCCTGTCGGGTATTCTCATCGCGCACGCCTTCTTCAACCTCCCGCTGGCGACGCGGCTTTTCCTGCAATCGCTCGAAACCGTCCCGCAGGACCAGTGGCGTCTCGCCAGTCAACTCGGCATGGGGCCAGCCGCCAGCTTTCGCCTGATCGAATGGCCCGCCATGCGGGCAGCGCTGCCCGGCATTGCCGGTCTGGTGTTCATGCTGTGTGTAACCTCCTTCACCATCGTCCTGACCCTGGGCGGCGGACCCAGCGCCACAACGCTGGAGGTAGCAATCTATCAAGCGCTGCGGTTTGATTTCGACCCGGCCCGCGCCGTGACGCTGACTATCGTGCAGTTGCTCCTGACCGCCGCCATGGTCTGGCTCCTGTCACGGCTGGGCGCCGAACTGACCGGCGAAGCGGCCCTATCGGTCTCCTCGCGCCGATACCAGTCAATCGGGCCGGCCGAAAAGGTCTTCAATATGGTCATACTTGTGCTCGCCGCGCTTTTTGTCGCCGGGCCGCTCCTGGCCATACTCGTGTCTGGCCTCCAGGCAGACTTGGCCAAGCTCGCCGCCCGCGCCAGCGTCCAGCGCGCGGCCATGACCAGCGTCGTTCTGGCCAGCCTGGCGGCGCTGCTGGCGGTAGGACTGGCCTGGGCGCTGGCGGCTGGACGTCAAAAGCTGGCGTCAGCGCGGCGCAGCCATGCGGCGGGACTATTGGAGCGCGCCATGGACAATGGCGCTGTCTTTATACTGGTTATTCCTCCGCTGGTCATTGGCTCGGGCTGGTTTCTTTTGCTTCGTCATACCGCCGACGTCTTTGCTCTGGCTCCGGTCATGGTTGTCGCTGTCAATGCGCTGATGGCTTTGCCCTTTGCGTTGCGCGCTATTCGCCCTGCCTTTGATGCTGCAGCCGTGCAGAATGACCGCTTGTGCGTCCAACTGGGCATAGAGGGCTGGACGCGGCTGCGTCTGATCGACTGGCCAGTGCTTCGCCGCGCCATATTTACGGCTGGCCTGTTCGCCATGGCGCTCTCACTGGGAGACCTTGGCGTCATTGCCCTGTTCGGCTCAGATACGGTGCAGACGTTGCCCTATCTGCTATTGTCCAGCATGGGCAGTTACCGCACCGCCGACGCCGCCGGCATTGCGCTTCTGCTTGGCATGCTCTGTTTTGCGCTAACGCTTTTGTCTGACATGTTCGGGCGGGAGGCGCGCCAGTGAGTGATGCGGTCGATGTCGGGCTGGATGACGTGCGGTTTCGCTACGCCGAAACTCAAATGGCGTTCGACACCTTGTTTCCGGCTGGAAATGTCACCGCCGTCATGGGCCCGAGCGGTTCCGGCAAGTCGACGCTGCTCAATCTCGTAGCAGGTTTTGAATCGCCTGATTCCGGGAAGGTGACGTTTGGCGATGTCGACCTGACCGGCGCCACGCCCTCGCAGCGCCCGGTGTCGATGGTCTTTCAGGAAAACAACCTGTTCTCCCATCTTACTGTCGCCGACAATGTCGGGCTCGGCATTTCGCCGTCACTGCGCCTGACCGCTGATGATCGCGCCCTGGTTGAGCGAGCCCTTCAACAAACAGGGCTGGCCGGCAAGGAGAAACGTCTGCCGCGCGAACTGTCCGGCGGCGAACGCCAGCGGGTCGCGCTGGCGCGTGTGCTGGTGCGCAATCGCCCGGTGCTTCTGCTCGACGAACCCTTTGCTTCGCTCGGGCCCGCCTTGCGCGAGGATATGGTCGGTTTGCTCCGGCAACTGCAGGCAGACCGCCCCATGACCGTACTCTTCGTCACCCATCAGCCCGAAGACGCCGCGCGCATTGCAGACACTGTTGTTTTTCTTGATGAGGGCCGGATCGCCGCACAGGGTCCGGCAAGTGCGTTTTTTGGCCCTACGCCCCCGGAAATCTTTCGTCGCTATGTCGGCGGCGCGCAGGGCCTCAAAGCCAGGCAATTGCACCCCGTTGCCGCCAAGCCGACATAATTTTCTGACATCGGGGTGCGTCGTTTTGGCCACACCGCCCGTATATGGTGGACAGAACCGATTCTGCCGCCGCGCGTTGATATGCGCCATATGACGAAAGGAAGCCCTCTGTCCGAACCTGCCGCCAGCCCTGTGATAGAGCGGAAATTGGCGCGCGCGCCCCAGTGTGTCGGCGTTCGCGCACCTTTGCGCGCGGGCATCGTGGCCTTGTTGGCCGCGAGCCTGTCGGGCTGCGTGACATCAGCTATCCCGGAGATCGACACCACCGGCCAGGCGCAGGTTATGACGCCATCCGACAGGCCGGTGACGGTCGACAATGTGCAGGCCAATGACCGGATGGCGCAACTGGCGCGCCAGCAGCACCCGCAGATCCTGGCCACCTATGGCGGCGAATATTCCGACCCGAAGCTGGAGCGCATGCTGGCCAAGGTCGTCGGCAATCTGACGACTGTCGCTGGCAACCCGACCCAAGCCTATCGCATCACGATCCTGAACTCGCCCAATGTCAACGCATTCGCGCTGCCGGGCGGCTATCTTTACGTCACGCGCGGGCTTCTGGCGCTGGCCAATGATTCAGCAGAGGTTGCAGCCGTCATCGCCCACGAAATGGGCCATGTCACCGCCAATCACGGCATTCAACGCCTCAAGAAAGAACAGGAAGAAGCGGTAGCCGCCAAGGTTGTCAACGATGTGCTGGGCGGGTCGTCCGGCGCACGCGCCGAACTGATCAAGGGCAAACTGGATTTGGCGCAGTTCTCGCGCAATCAGGAGCTGGAAGCCGACGCAATCGGCATCAAGTCGAGCGGTCAGGCCGGCTTTGACCCCTTCGCCGCCTCCCGTTTCCTTGCTTCAATGGGAACCTACACCAATATGCGCTCCGTCAACGGCGCAGGCGACGCCAGCCTCGACTTCCTGGCCTCGCACCCGAATACGCCACAGCGCGTCGACCTCGCCCAGCGCCATGCCCGCCAGTTCGGCGCGCCCGGCATCGGGGACCGCGACCGGGACGCCTTCCTGGCCGGCATTGACGGGCTTATGTTCGGCGATACGCCGGACGAAGGCTACGTTCGCGGCAGCACCTTCCTGCATCCGAAACTCGGCATAGCCTTCTCCGTGCCGCAGGGATTCGTCATCGACAATGACGCTGCGGCCGTCACCGCCTCGGGGCCGGGTGAAACCGCGGTGCGTTTCGATGGGGTAACTCTCAATCCTGCGATCAAGCTGACCGACTATATCCGCAGCGGCTGGGTAGTTGGCCTTGATCCGGCCAGCGTCAAGGCGACGACCATCAACGGCAATGACGCGGCAACCGGCACAGCTGCGGCCGAAGGCTGGAAGTTCGACGTCACCGTGGTGCGCGCCCAGGGCCAGGTCTACAGACTGCTGACGGCGGCGCCCGCGGCAAGCACAACACTGGGATCAACAGCCACCTTCGTTAGCTCCAGCTTCCGGGTGCTGTCTGCTTCAGAAAAGGCGGCGCTCAAACCGCTGCGGATACGCATTGTCACAGTGCGGCCCGGCGACACGGTGGCCAGCATGGCCGGCCAGATGGCGGGAGTGGACCGCAAAGAGGCGCTTTTCCGCGTCCTCAATGAGATACCCGACGGCGGCACTGTGACCCCAGGCGCAAAAGTGAAGATCGTTTCCGACAACTGAGGCGCGAGAGTCAGACATTGCCAAAGCCGCCTAGAAACGAAGTCAGATTGTCGCCCAGCCCGTCGCACAGATAGCCGCCTTCCTGGACGATGACCGTCGGCAGTTTTAGCCCGCCGAGCTTTTCGCCGATTTTTGCAAAACCGGGCGTCGTCACCGACAATCCACCGAATGGATCGCCCTCGAAAGCGTCGAGACCGAGCGCAACTATTATGGCGTCCGGCGCAAAGGCCCGTACACGCTTCAAAACGGCATCGAGTGCGGCGAGGAAGCCTTCATCGCCGGTTTTGCGCGGCAGCGGCAGGTTGAGATTGTAACCTAGCCCCGGCCCTTCACCACGTTCGTCGGCATGACCCCAAAAAAATGGGTAGAACCGCACCGGGTCGGCATGGATAGACACTGTCAGTACATCCGGGCGGGCGTAGAAAATGCCTTGTGTGCCATTGCCGTGATGCAGGTCGACATCAATGATCGCCACTCGCATAGCACTACGCCGCAAATGCTGTGCGGCGACCGCAGAATTGTTGATGAAGCAGAAGCCGCCTGCAACATCGGCGAACGCATGATGACCCGGCGGACGGCACAGCGCATAGGCCGCCGCAGCGCCGGACTGCACAGCCTCAACCGCCGCAACCGCACTCCAGGCGGACCAGCAGGAACTCTCCCAGGTTTCAGCCGAAATCGGGCAGGACGTATCGGCCATATGGTAGCCGGCCTGACCAACCGCCGAAGCCGGGTAAGAACCATTGCGCGCAATCGGATGGATGTTCGGGATCACCTCTTGTGAGGCGCCATCAATGCGCCGCCAGCGCGGATAGATGTGTTGCAGGAAATCTAGATATTCCGGCGTGTGCACGGCGGCGATAGGACCAAGCCCATAGTTGTGCGGGCGTTCGATCGTGCAGCCCGCTGCTGTCGCACCCACGAGCAGCCGTTCGACACGCTCTGGCTGTTCAGGGTTCGGCTGCGGAGCGCCACTAGACAGAAACGCCTTGGGGTTATGACGCTTCTGTTCTTCGGCGTAGAAGGCTTTCATGAATTGTCTCCCTCGGCCAGCTGCTCGAAATCGTCATGCCGGGCGACAAAGATGCGCTCTTGGGCTGACAGTCTCATGCCGATGCGTTCGTAAAATTTCACAGCTCTGGCGTTACCGGCGTCGACCGAGAGGCGAATATAGGTCCCGCCCGCACGCCGCACATCGGCGGCCAGCCGCCGCATCAATTGTTCGGCTACGCCCAGTTTGCGGAACGCCGGCGCGACATAGAGATCCTGAACATAGACGCCCGGCCTGCCGAACCATGTCGAGAAGCTGGGGAACCACAGACACATGCCCGCGAACTCGCCATCGGCCTCGGCGAGCAAAACCCTGAAGGCTGGCTCCGGGCCAAACCCGTACTGGCGGATATCTTCAACGCTGCCGACAATACGGCGCCTTTGGCCTAGTGCATCGGCAATGCCAAGCAGCGCGGCATGGATTGCGGGCGCGTCGGCGACGGTCGCAGCGCGAATGAAGACAGGTCCGATCAAGGTCAGAATCCCACCCGGTCACCGCCCTTCAGCGACAGCATTTCGCGCGCCTCGTCAGGCGTTGCAATCTCCAGCGACAGACCTTCCAGAATGGTTCTGATCCGGCGCACCTGATCAGCATTGGACGACGCCAGCCTACCGCCATCATAGAGGCTGTCCTCCAATCCTACGCGCACATTGCCGCCCATCGCCGCCGCCATTGTGATCAGCGGCATCTGGGCGCGTCCGGCGCCAAGCACCGAGAACTGGTAGTCCTGCCCGAACAGTTTGTCGGCGATCCGCTTCATATGCGAGAGATTGTCGGGGTCGGCCCCAATGCCGCCCAGGATACCCAGCACGAACTGGATAAACAACGGCCCGGTGACCAGCCCTCGATCCCGAAAATGCGCCAGATTGTAGAGATGGCCAACATCGTAGCACTCAAACTCGAAGCGCGTACCGCAGCCCTGGCCAAGGCTCGTCAGGATGCCTTCCATATCGGCGAACGTGTTCTTGAAGATCGTGTGGCGCGTCGCTTCGAGCAATTCCGGCTCCCAGCTGTGCTGCCAGTCGCGCGGCCGGTCGAGCATCGGAAAAAGTCCGAAATTCATCGAGCCCATATTGAGCGAGCACATTTCCGGTTGTGCCGCCAGCGGGGCCGCCAGCCGCTGCTCCAGCGTCATCAGCGACGAGCCGCCGGTGGTGATGTTTATCACCGCGTCAGTCGACTGCTTGATGCGCGGCAGGAACTGCATGAAGACGGAAGGCTCGGCGGTTGGCCGCCCGTCCTTTGGATCGCGCGCGTGAAGATGCAGGATCGAGGCTCCGGCCTCGGCGGCTTCAATCGCCTGCTTGGCGATCTGATCGGGCGTGACCGGCAGATGCGGGCTCATCGTTGGTGTGTGGACAGAGCCGGTGACGGCGCAGGTGATGATGACTTTGCGCTGCTTGGCCATGGCTCAGCCCGCCACTGGAAGGTTTAGCTCGGTCGCCAGCGCGGCCAGCGAAGCGTCAAAAATGCCGAGCATTTCATCGACCTGTTCGCGCGTCATAATCAGCGGCGGGGCGAGGATAAAGTTGTCAAGCTCCAGCCCGTCGCCGCGAATGCGCCGGCCATAGACGATCAGCCCGCGATCATAGGCGAGGGCAAGCAGCCGGCTGGTCGCGTTGAGCGATTTTGGCAGCGGCGCAAATGTCACGCGGTCGGCGACCATGTCAGCGCCGATCAGCAGACCCTTGCCGCGTACACCAGCGATAAAGAGATATTTCCGCGCCAGCGCTTCGAGCTGCGTCTTCAGGTAGCCACCCACAATAGCCGCATTCACGACCGCCCCCAGCCGGTCGAGCTCGTCCAGAACCGCAAGACCGGCTGCGCAGGACAGCGGATTGCCTGCATAGGTGTAGCCATGCTGGAAGCCGCCCGAATCGAGCACTGCGCTCACGAGCCTGTTATGCGCGACCATCGCGCCGAGCGGCGCATAGCCCGAGCCGATTCCCTTCGACAGCGTGATAATGTCGGGTTTGCAATTCCAGTGGTCGCCGCCAAGGAACCGCCCGGTGCGGCCAATTCCCGTCATCACCTCGTCGTGGATCAAAAGGATGCCATAGCGGTCGCAAATTTCGCGGATACGGGCGAAATAGCTGTCTGGCGCGACCAGCGCTGACGTCGCCGCCCCGCCGATCGGCTCCATGATGAAGGCGAGCACCGATTCCGGTCCCTCGGCGATAACCTTCTCCTCCAGCATGTCGGCATATTTCAGCCCGCGTTGCTCATCGGTGAGGTTGTCACGGTCGCGATAAGCGGTCGGCGCCGGCACTTTCGGCATCGCTTTTATCTGCGGCTCGAACGTCTCAGTCAGCGCAAGATCGCCGGTCACCGACAATGAGCCCATTGTGCCGCCATGATAGGACGGAAAGCGCCCGATGATTTTCCAGCGCGAGCCCTGTCCGATGACAAGCGCCCATTGCCGGGCGAGCTTCAGGGCTGATTCAACCGCCTCCGATCCGCCAGAGACAAAAAACACCCGATCCAGGCCCTCAGGCATCCGTGCAGCAAGGCGGCGGGCCAATTCCTCCGCCGGATCATTCTCGAAATGCAGCCGATAGGCGAACGTGACCTTGTCCAGCTGCCGTTTCATCGCCTCAATGACATGACGGTTGCCGTGGCCGATATTGACGACCATCGCGCCGCTTGAGCCGTCAATGAAGCGACGACCGTCCTGCGTGTACATATAAATGCCCTCTGCCCGGTCGATCAGCGGGCGGCGAAGGCGCGTCAGATAAAACAGGTTCGACGGTCGCGGTTCGGAAAGCGGCGAGACGGATTGGCTCACGGGGTGTGTCTTTCAATTCTGGTCAGTCGTTTGCGAGATAGCGGCGAAGCACATTGCCGGTGACCTTTTCGACCATTGCGTCCCGGCGTAACAGGCCGGCCACCCACTCACAACTGCCGGCGTGGAACACCTCGCCCTTGCCCCGTTTGAAATTGACGATCATGCCGTTGGAGCGTTTTACCTTTTCCAGGTTCTCGTCGCTCGGGTCGCCATAAAGCGTCTCTGCGATAAAGCGGCCATCCTCGTCGCCGAAGAACTGATCTTCAATGGCCACAGCATGACCTTCCTCGACCTGGCTTGCCATGCCCATCGCAAGGATCTCAAGCCCTTCGGGCGCGCCGCTCGCAGCCAACGGGTAAGGCAGGCCGTAACGCATCTCATAGGGCAGGCCATCGACCTCGTAGCCATAGACATGACCCTCGGTCCCCAGCATGTCGCCATAGGTCAGGCCGGTGCCGGCAAAGGCCCAGTGCTCGGGCCTGTACATCGGGAAGCCGCGCATGCCGCGCGGTGCGCAACCGCCCCAACCGACATAGACGCCGTTGGAGGCGTTGAGGCCAAATGTCTTGCAGCCCGGACGGCCTGTCTCCGGCGCCTCCCATGAATTGGTCGCCCGGGTTACGTCGCCGCCGCGATAAACGGGGTCTTCGGCGCGCGCCCGGTATTTATAGCACACCTGCCGGCGTCCCTCGTCTTCCAGCCGGGTCTGCCACATGAAGTTGCCGGCGAAACGCGCCGCTCTCCCGCCTCCGTCGACAAAAGCGTCGACAGCGTCGCGCATTTCCCAGGTCCAGTATTCGTCATGGCCGACAAACACCGCGCAATCATAGTCCTGAATCAGCTCGGGCTCAAAGTGCAGCTCATGCTGCGTGGCGAGGTCGATGGCGTAGCCCGAGCGTTCGGCCCAGCGGAAGAAATGGCTGTCATAGCTCGCCCAACCCGACGAGGCGTATTTTTTGGAATGACCCGTTGCGTAGGCCCATTCCATATGCGGGTAGCGCGGAATGGCGCCGGGCGGCAGGACAAACTCCAGCGGCACGCGCGGTGCGCCTTCCGGCAATACGACAAACCCGCGGCACCACGGCCGCTGTGTGCTGACTGCATAGGCATATTTGTTGCGATCAGGTCCGGTTATCCCCTCATAGTGGTTCGAGCCGCCCCAGGTATTATAGGCCGTCCAGGTGCCGGTGGCGGCGATCTGTAAAATGCGCCCGGGGCGTTTTTTGCCCGGGATCGGCCGGACGATGAACAAATGGTGGCACCGGATCGGTTCGCCGCCCCGCCCCGGAGCTGTCAGTGTCAGCCGGTAAGCGCCCGACGGCCAGTCAGGCTCGATCCGAAATGACAATGTCGGCCGCCAGCCGCAGCCTTCCACGGAACATTGATCGGGCGTATCCTGCCAGAAGGCGGCGTCTCCTTGCAGGGCCAAAACTCGGGTCTCGCCGCCGCCGTCGCGCACCAGCTCAATCGAAAAGGCAGGTGCGGTCGATGAAACGAAGAGCGTGACCTCATCGCCGGGCCTGTAGGAGAAGCGGTCTGTGTAACACCAGATCTCGCCGCGTTCGCCATCCATACCTGGCCGCTCGTAATAGTGGCTGCGCACCGCCAGTCGCCGCTGCTCCGGCGTCAGGCCGAAATCCGGGAAACCTTTCTTCACTTGTCAGCTCCGTGACGTCTGCTCGAGATATTTGCGCAGGAAGACGCGCGTCCGCTCCTGACGCGGCGCCGAAAAGACTTCAGCCGGCGGTCCTTCCTCGACCACCACGCCGCCGTCCATGAACAAGACCCGGTCGGCCACCTCGCCAGCGAAGCGCATTTCATGCGTCACGATGAGCATGGTCATATGCTCGGCGGCAAGCTGTTTCATGACCGCGTTTACTTCATCGACCAGTTCAGGGTCGAGCGCCGATGTCGCCTCATCGAACAACATAACTTTCGGCTGCATGGCCAGCGCGCGCGCAATCGCCACGCGCTGCTTCTGTCCTCCCGAAAGTTTTGAGGGAAAGGCGTCGGCCTTGCCGCCCAAGCCGACCTTGTCCAGCAGCGACATCCCCAGTTCGTGCGCTTCGGCTTTTGGCTTGCCTTTCAGCACCATCGGTCCCAGCGTGACGTTGTCGATCGCGGTCAGATGCGGGAACAGATTGAAATGCTGGAACACCATGCCCATCTGCTGGCGCACCCGGTTGATGTGGCGCTCGAACGCCTGCCCGGTCAGGGGCTGGTTTACCTGCACGTCGTCAAGCCACACCTCGCCTGAATCCAGCGTCTCAAGATGATTGATCGCTCGAAGCAGTGTGCTTTTGCCCGAACCGCTCGGCCCTATGATCGCGACGATCTGTCCGCGATCGACTGCAAGGTTGATGCCGCGCAACACCTGATTGTCGCCGAAGGCCTTCTTTGCGTCGCGTACCTCAACCGCCGGGCGCTGATTCATCGTGATAGCTCCACTCTGGCCTCAATGCGGCGCAGCACAGCCTCCATCACAAGGTTGATGGCGTAGTAGAGCGCTGCAATCGTGAGGTAGAATTCAAATGGCCGGTAGGTCTCGCTGATCGCAAGCTGGGCCGCGTGAACAAGCTCGGCAATGCCGATGACCGAAACGATCGACGATTCTTTCAGCAGCGCAATCATGTTCGAGCCGATTGGCGGCGTCGTGTTCCGGATCGCCTGGGGCAGCATGACATAGCGCAACGTCTGTAAGCGGCCAAAGCCGATCGAGCGGGATGCTTCCGCCTGCCCGGGATCGAGCGCAACAATCCCGGCGCGAAAGATGTCAGCATTATAGACGGCGAAGTGCAGCCCGAGGCCGATAACACCCGCCACAAGCGCCGGCACATCAATACCGACCTGGACCAGACCGAAATATATGACAAAGAGCTGCAGCAGCAGCGGGGTGCCCATGAACAGCCAGGACAGCGCCTTCACGGGGTAAGCGACCAGTCTCGGGGCATAGAGTTCCGTGACCGCGAAGACAACGCCGCCCAGAAGGCTCAGCGCAGCCGCAGAAACGGTGAGGAAAACAGTCCACCACAGGCCGATAGCGAGTATGTTGGCATATGGCGGAACAACGCTGAAATCCAAACCCATAACCGCCTCACGGAATAGCAAAACGGCGATCGAAAAGATCGATGGCCTTGGACATGGCGTAGACGATGATCATGTAGAGCGCTGCAGCGATCGCGAAGATCTCGAACGGCTTGTAGGTCGAACCAATGAAGCGCTGCGCAGTGTAGGTCAGCTCCACGACAGATATGGTCGACACCAGCGCCGAGCCTTTGAGCAGCGCAACAGCGTTGACGCCCAGCGGCCTGACCATGAGGCGGCCAGCCTGCGGCAGGATAATGCGCCGCATCGTGTCAAATCTGCCAAAACCGATGGCGCGCGAGGCTTCCATCTGTCCGCGATCGACAGCTGCAATCGCGCCGCGCATGCTCTCCGACATATAGGCTGCGATGTTGAGGCCAAGGCCGATGACCCCGGCTGCAAAGGGCTCAAGGTTGATGCCGATCTGCGGCCCGCCAAAATAGAGGATAAACAGTTGGATCAGACAGGGCGTGCCGCGAAACACGCTGACAAAGGCGACGGCAGGCCAGCGCAGCAGCGGCGAGGCTGAGAGCCGGCCCGTCGTGACCAATGCGGCAACGGCCAGACCCAACACCAGCGCCAGCGCCGATATCTGGATAGTGACCAGCGCGGCCTGCAGAAAGAAGGGGTACACCCGCAAAATCAGATCGATATCCACGGTCGCCCCCTTTGAGCGCTACAGTTGTTCCGGCCCGGGTCGTAGTGACGATTTAGCGGATGTCGCGACCGATCCACTCCATCGAGATCTTCTCATAGGTCCCGTCGGCCAACATATCATCAAGGGCCTTCTGCATGGCCGCCTTCAGCTCAGGATTGTCCTTGCGGATAGCGATGCCAATGGCGACACTGCCGCCTTCAATGCCGGGCGTATCCAGCTGGCGCACCTTCTCTCCGCTTTCCTTGACCGCAACCGCGACCGGGATGTTATCAACGACGATGGCGTCTACGCGACCGTTCTTCAGCTCAAGCAGCAACTCGGGCAGACCCTTGTAGGTGCGGATTTCCCATCCGCCTTTTTCACGAGCCCATTTTTCATGCGTTTCGCCAAGCGTCACACCGATGGTCTTGCCGGTCAGCTCTTCCAGTGTCTTCACTGCCGAGCTTTCGGGAACGAATACGCCGCGTCCTGCGTGATAATAAGGACCGACAAAGTCGACAGCCTTTTCGCGCTCCGGCGTAATCGTCATTGAGCCTACAATAGTGTCGAACTTGCTGGCCAGCAGGCCGGCGATAATGCCATCCCAGGCGGTAGTGACGATGGTCCCCTTAACGCCGATGCGCTTGGCGATCTCGGTTCCGATCGACGCATCGAAACCGACGACCTCGTTCTTTTCGTTGACAAAATTGAAAGGCGGGTACTGGCCAGTCATCGCGATCTTCATTTCACCGGCAGTCTTGATCTTCTCGAGATCGTCCGCCTGGGCCGGAGCAATCGACAATGTCCAGGCAAGGGTTAAGGCCGCAGCCGCGCTGACCAGCAGAGTTTTCATGCCAGTACTCCTCCCAGAGAAAGCGCCGCCGCACAGACGGCAGCGCGAATTCTTCAGACAATATGATTGCCTTGGAGCCATCATTACGCAAATAGATAGTGGAAATAATTCGCATAGTCTGAGGGAATGATGTCATCTCACACCGACCGTCTCGTCTGGGACCTCGACTGGAACCTGTTGCGCACCTTTGTGGTAATCGCGGAGGAGAAGGGCATCACGCGCGCCGGTGAGCGGCTGAACCTCAAACAGCCAACCGTCAGTAACGCACTGCGGCGGCTGGAAATGCGGCTGGAACGAAAGCTCGTCAGTCGCAGCGCTAATCATTTTGAACTAACCGAAGCTGGCCGGCGCCTGTACGATTCTTCGGTGGAGATACTCGGACTGGTGTCCCGCCTGCCCCTGTTGCTGCGCGATGCGCCTGATGAAATCACCGGCCATGTCGCAGTTTGCGTCGCCAGCCATGTCGTCACGCCAATTTTTGACCGCGCGCTCGCAGAGTTTCATCAGGCGCATCCACGCGCCAGCGTAGGCATTTCCGTCATGCCGAGTGTCGATGTCATCCGGCAGGTGCGTGAAGCGCGAGCCAGTTTTGGCGTTTGCCTGGTCAGCCAACGCGACCCTGCGCTCGACTACGAACTCGCCTATCGCGAATTCTTCGGTTTTTTCTGCGGCCCGCCGCACCGATTGTTTGGCCGCACAGGCCTGAAACTAGACGCCCTGGCAAACGAGACGTCGGTGTCTTTTCACACAGACAGCATCTTTGACGCTTTGCGGCCGGTCGCGATGCTGCGCAGCGAAGCGAAGCTTGAAACCAATGTCGTCGGCGTTTCCTCCAACCTGGAAGAAGTGCGGCGCATGATCATCGCCGGACTCGGCATCGGCCCGCTGCCGCTGCACGTCGTCCGGCGCGATATTGAGGATGGGCTATTGTGGCGGCTGCCGCCCTATGAGGCCCCCCCGGCGATCGATGTTTTTCTGGTCACCAATCCGGGCAAGGCCGTCAACCGCGCCGAAACAGCGCTGCGAAACAGCCTGCGCGGCCTCATTGCAACCACATCAATGCGGGATCGAACCTACGACCGTTAGGACCTACTGGACGAACACGCGCGCAAACAACGGGATCAACGTCATTTTCCCGGAAATTTAGATGGTTCTTGGGCAATTACAAACTGATTGTTTGCATGGCGAAATTGCAGGCGTATTACGAATGCAATGCTTCAGCTGACTTCGAATGAATAATCCACCCTCCCCGCCCCGGCCCACAGCGCTCGCGCCCTTTTCGTCGCCAATCTTTCGCGCCGTCTGGATCGCCAGCATGGCGTCGAACCTGGGCGGGCTCATCCAGTCGGTCGGCGCAGCCTGGCTGATGACGTCAATCGCCAATTCGGACCAGATGGTCGCTCTGGTGCAGGCCTCCACCACTTTGCCGGTCATGCTGTTTTCATTGATGTCCGGCGCGATAGCAGACAATTTCGACCGCCGCCGCGTCATCATTGTTGCGCAGGTTTTCATGCTGCTGGTCTCGGTCGCGCTGACGGTTTGCGCCTGGTATGGCTGGATCACGCCGTGGATGCTGCTTGGATTCACCTTCCTGCTCGGCTGCGGCACCGCGCTAAACAACCCTTCCTGGCAGGCCTCCGTCGGCGATATGGTGCCCCGTGACGTCCTGTCAGCCGCGGTTACTCTGAACAGCGTAAATTTCAACATCACGCGCTCGGTTGGCCCGGCGATTGGCGGCGCGATTGTCGTCGCCTTCGGCGCTGCGGTTGCTTTTGCGATCAATACGATCAGCTACCTCGCATTGATCTTCGTCATTGCCCGCTGGCGGCCAAATCTGCCAAAAACAACGCTGCCGCGCGAGACGATGGGCCGCGCCATTTTCGCCGGGCTGCGTTATGTGGCCATGTCGCCACATATCGAAACGGTGCTGTTTCGCGCCTGTATTTTCGGCGCAACCGCGATTGTCGTTCTGTCGTTGCTTCCGCTGGTAGCCCGTGACTTGCTCCAGGGCGACGCCTTGACCTTTGGCATCCTTCTTGGGTGTTTCGGCGTCGGCGCCATCGCCGGAGCCTTTATGACCGGCCCGGTACGCGATCGGATTTCGACCGAATGGATTGTGCGCCTCGGCTTCCTCGGTTTCGCCATCAGCGCCCTGGCTTGCGCCTATGGCAGCAGTCTCTGGCAAACAGGACCGGCATTGATGATCGGCGGCGTATCGTGGGTTTCGACGCTGTCTCTCTTCAATGTGACAGTGCAGCTCTCAAGCCCCCGCTGGGTGGTCGGGCGCGCCATGGCGCTGTACCAGACCGCCACCTTTGGCGGCATGGCGCTCGGCGCATGGATCTGGGGCGGCATGGCGGAAAACTACGGCGTCAGCTTCGCCTTTCAGGCCGCCGCCCTGGCGCTGCTGGTTGGCGCCGCCATAGGCTTCCTTTTTCCGGTGCCTGCCATGAAAACTTTGAACCTGGATCCACTCAACCAATGGGAGCAGCCCAACCTGGCGCTTGATCTGCGTCCCTCAAGCGGTCCGATATTCATCGTCGTTGAGTGGGAAATCAAAGAAGAAGACCTTCCGGCCTTCATGCTAGCCATGGACGCGCGCCGCCGCATGAAGCTGCGCGATGGCGCAGGCCAGTGGGAACTGATGCGCGACCTCGAAAATCCGCTCGTCTGGCACGAAACCTACCATGCGCCGACATGGGTCGACTATATCCGCCTCAACCATCGCACCACTCACGACGACGCGGTGATTCGCGACAAGCTGCACAGCCTGCATTCCGGCGACGGCCCGCCAAAAGTGCATCGCATGATTGTGCGGCCAACCAATTGGGAGGCGGCGGCGCTCACCGCGAAAACGGTGGTCAGCGATCATTGAGAGTGGTTCAGGGCTGCTGAGCCGGTCAGAAATTCACGTCGCGGCCGGCTGAGCGGATCGTTACGGAGAACCCGGCCAGAACATCGACCAAGGCTAGCAACATCAGGGTGAAGAACAGCGAATTGGCCGCATCGCGCACCAGAAGGAACTCGACCAGAAACGCGACAAACACAAACATCGACAGGACATGATCTATGATCGACCTGTTGGAGGTGCGGGTCGATTTCATGATCTCGATGAACAAGAGCACCACCGAAATGGCGATGAGCACGTCGGCCCAGGTCATCGACCAGACTCCGCCCGACATCATTGGCACAGAGAACACTTCTTCGCGCCAGAAAGCAGTCGCTTCAGTCGAACTCGCCAGGCCGATATTATAGAGGATGAACGGGATAACCAGCAGGGGAATGGCGCTAAACATGGCGGCTTGATCCGTCGAAAGACTGCGGGGCTCCTGTAGAACCGCAGCGCCGATGCGGGTCAAGTCCCTCTCGCATCTATAGTGTCAGAGCAAACGACAAAAGGCCGGCGTCGAGCCGGCCAGCTATCATGTGAAAGCTACTAACCCGGCGACGCGGAAAACCGCGCCACAGGCTCAGTTCGACTTGGGGTCCAGAACCTGACGGCCCTTGTACATGCCGGTCTTCAGGTCGATGTGATGCGGACGGCGCATTTCGCCCGACGACTTGTCCTCGACATAGGTCGGGGCCTTGAGCGCGTCAGCCGAACGGCGCATGCCTCGCTTGGACGGCGAGGTCTTTCTTTTTGGCACTGCCATGGAACTGCTCCAATCAACAAAACCCGGCCCGCTCCCATTTTTCAGGAACCAAGCCGAGCGAAATTCGGAAAGTGGCGTGCCTATACATGCCAAATCCGGCTTTGGCTAGAGTTTTTCGATGTGGCGATCAGCCTACCGCAGACAGTCGACATGACCGCCAGCCTGGGCGGCGCGACGCTGGATGACAGAAGCAAGCCGGCGCAGCCCGGCGCCTGGTTTGGCAGGGTTGCGCGTGTAGGGATTGGGCAGCGCGACCGTGAGCAACGCTGCCTGCCGCGCCGTCAGTTTCTTGGCCGAAACGCCGAAATAGTGTTGTGCGGCCGCCTCCACGCCATAGATATTCGGGCCCCACTCGGCAATGTTGAGATAGGTTTCCAGGATGCGCTTCTTGGGCGTCACCAGGTCATAGTAAACCGCCAATGGCAGTTCCACCGCCTTGCGTACGATTGAGTTGATGTTGAAAAGATAAAGGTTTTTCACCGTCTGCATCGAAATGGTTGAAGCGCCGCGCACCCGTTCGCCCTCCAGCGCATCCTGGACAACGGCTTTCAGCTCGCCCAGATCAACGCCCATATGGCTGCAAAACTGGCCGTCCTCCGACATCACAACTGAATATTGCATTACCGGCGCAATGTCTTCCAGCGGCGTCCAGCGGCGATCGTAGCCCTGCAGCTTGACCAGATCGAGCAGCATCAGGGTCGAAACCGGATGCACGAATGAGGGAATGTAGACAAGCGTCAGCGCAAACGGAATCAGCGCGACGATCACCACCCACTTGAATATGCGCCGCAGCCAGGAGCCTCTGGCGCGTCCTCTGAGCAATTTCTGGGCGCGCGCCATCGCTTTCTCGTCTTCCACCGGCGCGACGTCCGGCTCTGCGGTCGGCATGGGCTGGCCAGTGGTTCCTGTCTCCATGGCCTTCGCTTAAACGTGCAGCAACGCGCTTGCAACGCGATACAATACGCCTGCTTGACCCTTTTGCGGATTGAGATAGGTCATCGGCCAATGACGACCAAAATAAGTTCCCGCTTTGAAGACCTGTTGGAAATGCGCGCCGCCGAGGTGCAGGCGCGGCTTGTCCTGGCTCTTGCCGGGCATGAACTCACCGGCGAGATCAGCCGGCCAAAGCGGCTCTTGGCGGCGATGCGCCACGGCGTGCTCAATGGCGGCAAGCGCCTGCGCCCATTTCTCGTTCTCGAATCAGCCGCTTTGTTCACAACCCGGCCAAACCCGGCCCGCGCCGAAGACGCGCTCACCGTGGCGACTGCGCTGGAATGTGTGCACTGCTATTCGCTTATCCATGACGATCTGCCCGCGATGGATGACGACGACCTGCGCCGCGGGCGGCCAACCGTGCACAAGGCCTTCGACGAGGCGACTGCGATCCTGGCGGGGGATGCTCTGCTTACACTGGCGTTTGACTTGATCGCCGGGGCCGACGCCAGTCTGAGCAAGCGACAGCGGCTGGATCTGATTGCCGGTTTGGCGCGCGCCGCAGGGCCCGGCGGCATGGTCGGCGGCCAGATGATGGATCTGGAAGCCGAGACCCGAAAGCCCGACGAAGCCGGGATCATACGTCTGCAGGCGATGAAAACCGGCGCGCTGATCCGCTACGCCTGCGAGGCGGGGGCAATTATTTCAGGCGCATCCAGCTCAGAGCGTGAGCGCCTGGCCGAGTTTGGTTCCGCCATCGGCCTCGCCTTCCAGCTTGCCGATGATCTGCTGGACCGCAGCGCAACGCCGGAAGCGATGGGCAAGGCGACTGGCAAGGACGCCGCCGCAGGCAAGGGCACACTGGTGGGCCTGCATGGCGAGAACTGGGCGCGCCACCAGCTGACGGGTCTTGTCGAGCAGGCCGAAGACCTGCTGGCGCCCTATGGCGAGAAGGCCGGCATACTAAAAGCTGCAGCGCGCTTTGTCGCTGAACGCGGTCGGTAAGCTACTTGTCGCAGGCGACCCCGTCGTGGTCGCGGTCCAATCCATATACATCCGGCCCCACGACCTTGATCGGCCCATCCACATAGACCGGACCGTCGCCATTGCCGCCTGCACAGTCGACATCCGACGCCACGGGGACACAAGGATCATAGCTCGGATGGCACTGCTGCCCAAAAGCAGGCGCCGCCAGAAACAACAACAAAAATGCAGCAAGGCAACGATGCACGGTCAAACCTTTGCGGGCAGTTCATAATAGACCGCTTCCCGCAAAGATTGAATATGCCATGGCTGCGTACGTTCGTACGCACTAGCCCACATCCGACTGCCCCGCAGGAGGCAGCCCGTCGCTCAGGGCGTCATTACACCGTCAAATTAATTGGTGCTGGTTGCAGGGGCCGCCGCACCGGTAAAGCCGCACTGGCCTTGCTCCATGGCGATCTGCTTGGTGATTCGAATGGCGTTCTGCGCATAGGCTTCCGTGACAGAGCCGCTGTTCACAGTCTTGTCTTTCAACGGGCTGACATTGGCGCAGAGATGGAAAACAAGCGGATGATCGGACTTGGTCTCGCCGGCTGGCGGCGCAATCCAGTACACGACATCCTGACCGTTTGGATTGGCCGCACTCTTGGTCGCTTCGGTTACAGCAGCCGTGTCAGTCGCGATTTCCTGCGCCTGGGCGGCAACTTCGGGCGAACAGGCTGTCGTAGGCTGCCCGGTGTTGATCTGGGTGGCGCACTCATTCATGCTCTGGGTGTATTGCTCAACCGATGGCGGCTGATAGCTTACCCCGATCATCGTCGCGATCACGGCAAGCACAGCGCCGACCCCGCCAGCGACCTTCTTGGTCCTCGGATCCATGTTCTTGTCGGTCAGAATCAAAAGAAGCAGCGGTACGAAGGCGATGAGCGTGACAATTGCGCCAAGCTGATTCTGAAAGAAGTAGCGCGCCGTATCAGCCTTGCTGGCCGGATCCTTCTCATTGGCGCGCTTCCAAAGGAAGCTGCCAATGATGGCGAAGACGGCAATGCCAATCAAAAGGCCAACCAGAAGCGGCAGATTTGCGCCCTGGGTCGCGGCGCTGAATTTGCCCTGAAGCAGTTGAACGACACCGTAAATCTCGCCCCCAATAGCGATGACCCACGATATCGCCGCCATGATGCGCAGATTCAGTGCTGAGGATTTCTGCCCTTGAGAGGCTTGCCAATCCTTGGTGACGTCGCGTTGTGGCTTGGTGTCGCTCATGACAAGCTCCCTGGTATTGAAGCGTCTCGCGCCCCGGCGCTGCGCTTTGAACAATCATCGTCATCTGCCTAAGCGATTCGGCGAAATTGTGAGCGCCAGGACAGTCCATATCCCCATATTGCGCAAGAACCTCGGCGTCCATAGCCATACCGGGTCGGCAGGCACATGCTTGATCTTTAGTCAAAAGGGAAAATGCAGGTCGAAAAGCGCCGGCGCACGTGCGATGAACCTGCCGCCAAGGGTTCGCCGTCATTCCGGAGCCGCGCAGCGGCATCCGGAATCCAGAGTGGGGACGGCTAGAAAGAGCACGATCTCTGTATGATCAAGCTCTGGACGATCAAAATTCTCAGCTCTGGATTCCGGGTCCGCTCCGCGTCACGGAATGACGGCGCGTTGGCGTAGAGCGTAACGGTAGACCGCAATTAGCCGAAGAACTGACCGCCATTCGCCGAAATCGTCGAACCGTTGATGAAGCTGGCGTCATCTGACGCCAGGAATACGACACAGCGCGCGATTTCCTCGGGTTCGCCAAGGCGACCGGTCGGAATCTGCGCAATGATTGACTCACGCACCTTTTCAGGCACCGCCATCACCATTTCGGTGGCGATGTAGCCGGGGCAGATCGCATTGGCGGTAATGCCGGCGCGCGCGCCTTCCTGCGCCAGCGACCGTACAATGCCAATATCGCCCGCTTTGGTTGCGGCGTAATTGACCTGGGCGAACTGGCCTTTCTGCCCGTTAACCGAACTGATTACGATAACACGGCCGAATTTGCGCTCACGCATGCCCGGCCAGACCGGATGGACGGTGTTGAACACACCGGTCAGATTGGTGTCGATGACTTCTTTCCACTGCCCCGGCGTCATTTTGTGGAACGGTGCGTCGCGGGTAATGCCGGCATTGGCGACAACGATGTCGATCGGGCCGAGATCAGCCTCGACCTGTGCGATGCCGGCCTTCGACGCATCATAGTCAGCGGCATTCCATTTGTAGGTCTTGATGCCGGTTTCCTTGGTGAAGGCGGCGGCTTTCTCGTCATTGCCCGCATAGGTCGCCGCTACGGCGTAGCCTGCCGCCTTTAGCGCCTTGGAAATTGCCTCACCAATACCCCGGCTGCCGCCAGTAACGAGTGCTACACGTGCCATAAAAGTCCCCTCCCGATGTGTTTTGTGAATGGTGAACGGAAAAATGGTGAGTGGTCAATCGATTTGGCGGCGACGTATCCGCCGCCAGCCGCTCACCATTCAAAATTGAAAGCCTAGTCGACCGCTTCGACGCACATGGCGACGCCCATGCCGCCACCGATGCAGAGCGTAGCCAGGCCCTTCTTCGCGCCGCGGCGCTTCATCTCGTAAACCAGCGTATTGAAGACGCGTGCGCCCGAAGCGCCAACCGGATGGCCGATAGCTATCGCGCCGCCATTGACGTTCACAATATCAGTGTTCCAGCCCATGTCCTTGTTGACGGCGATGGCTTGAGCGGCGAATGCCTCGTTGGCTTCCACCAGATCGAGATCCTTGACAGTCCAGCCGGCTTTTTCGAGCGCTTTCTTGGAAGCCGGGATTGGTCCCGTGCCCATGATTTGCGGGTCAACGCCGGCGGTGGCCCAGGAAACGATGCGGGCGAGCGGCTTGATGCCACGCTTCCTGGCTTCCGCCTCGCTCATCAAAAGCACTGCGGCGGCGCCGTCATTGATGCCGGATGCGTTGCCGGCGGTCACCGAGCCTTCCTTGTCAAAGGCTGGCTTGAGCTTGGTCATGGATTCAATCGTCGCGCCGTGACGGATATATTCATCCTGATCAACCACGACGTCACCTTTTCGGGTCTTCAACGTCACCGGAACAATCTCGTCCTTGAACTTGCCGGCCTTCTGGGCGGCTTCGGCCTTGTTCTGGCTGGCCAGCGCAAATTCGTCCTGTTGCTCGCGGGTAATCTGCCATTTGCGCGCAACGTTCTCGGCGGTGTTGCCCATGTGGTAGCCGAAGAAAGCGTCGGTCAGGCCATCCTTGAGCATCGTGTCGACCAGCTTGACATCGCCCATCTTGGCGCCGCCGCGCAGATGCTGCGCATGTGGGGCCATGGACATCGATTCCTGTCCGCCTGCCACGATAATGTCGGCGTCGCCATTGGCGATCTGCTGCATGCCCACCGCAATGGTGCGCAGACCCGAGCCGCAGAGCTGGTTCAGACCCCAAGCCGTCGCCTCGTCAGGAATGCCGGCATTGCGCGCGGCCTGGCGCGCCGGGTTCTGGCCGGCGCCCGCTGTGAGTATCTGGCCGAATATGACCTCGTCGACATCCTTGGCGTCCACGCCCGCCCGCTCGAGTACTTCCTTGATGACGATAGCGCCAAGATCGTGTGCAGGCGTGTTGGCGAAGGCGCCGTTGAACGAGCCGACCGGAGTACGGGCGGCGCTGGCGATGACGATAGATGATGCGGACATTCTGGTCTCCTCCCAGGATAGACAGCCGGTTGAAGGGCTCGGCAAGTTTCACGTTTACGATGCGTTATCTGCGGTTTTTGCGCTTTGGCGCTCTTGAGTCAAACTCCAATTCCGCATGGCGGGCCTGTGTTTTGTGCAATGCATTCAGATTTTGTGCAATGCGACGTTCGTCTGCACTCTTGCTGAATTAGCGCAACCGGGTTTCGCACTGCACAAAATGCTTGGATTCGGCGCTGCAATTCGCCTATCCTGTGGCTGAGGACAACCAGACGGCGATATTTCGACGTTGTAACGGTTTTCGGGAGAAGCTTGATGGCCGCAAAAGATGATCCGGTGGTGATCAAGAAATACGCCAACCGTCGTCTCTATAACACTGGCACCAGCACCTATGTCACGCTTGAAGACCTTGCCGAGATGGTCAAGCGTGACGAACATTTTGTAGTTCAGGACGCCAAGACCGGCGATGACATCACCCATCCGGTGCTGACGCAGATCATCTTCGAGCTGGAGAACAAGGACGGCGCAAACATGTTGCCGGTCCCGTTTCTGCGTCAGCTCATCGCTTTTTACGGTGACCAGATGCAGGCGGTCGTGCCGTCTTTTCTCGAGCAATCCATGGTCGCTTTCGCCCGCGAGCAAGAACGCTTCCGCGAACAGATGAAGACGGTCATCGGCAAGCCGTTTGATCTGGGCAATGTGCCGACTCCCATCAAGGCTCTGGAAGAACAGACTCGCCGCAACGTCGAAATGTTCCAGAACGCAATGCGCATGTTTACACCCTTCCCGCCCGGCGGCACGGCTCATTCGGGTAGCCCCGATGAACCTGAAACTTCAGCTGAAAAGCCGGCGGCCAAGCCCGATGAGTTGCAGCAGCTGAAGGAACAGATCGCCGCCATGCAGCGAAAAATCGATTCCATGTAGGTGGCTGAGGCGACCTGACTGGCCCGCCCGTTGCCCTTTAGCAACACGGCCAGTCAGTCTCATTCTCGTCATGGTCTCGTCACAACCCGGTCGCGTTACGCGCCCAGACGGCTCCACATATCTCAATGACCGGCTGACAAGCCCAAAAAAAAGAACATCGTTTTCGCCATGTCCCTTCCCGTGTCCCGCCGGCGCGCGCTTGCCGGCCTGTCGAGCCTTTTGACGCTCACGCTTGCCGGCTGCGTCCAGACCCGGCCCGAACCACCGCCCGCAACACCCCGTTTTCCGCCCGCGCCAGCCGCTCCGCCAGCACCCGAACCCGACCCGGTTCTGATGCAGGAACCCCGCTTCAACGCCGAAATCATTGCGCGTTACGCCGCGCGTGAAGACGGCGGCTATCAGCTGCCCGCCATACCGATCGACAAGGTCGATTCAAAATTTCTGCGCCAGACGGTTGCTGACCCGACCGGCGAAGCGCCCGGAACCATCGTCGTCGACACCGCCCGGAAGTTTCTCTATCTGGTGCTGCCGGGCGGCATGGCGATGCGCTACGGCGTCGGGCTTGGCCGTCAGGGCTATTCCTGGAGAGGCCGCGCCATAGTCCAGTGGAAGCGGCCCTGGCCGACCTGGACCCCGCCGGACGCAATGATCAAGCGTGATCCCAAGCTTGAAAAATGGCGGCGTGGCATGCCGCCGGGCATTGCCAACCCGCTTGGCTCACGCGCCCTCTATATCTTCCAGAATGGCCAGGACACGCTGTACCGGATCCATGGCTCGCCGGACTGGAAGTCTATCGGCAAATCAGCGTCGGCCGGCTGCGTGCGCATGTTCAATCAGGACGTGATCGACCTGTTTGATCGGGTCAAGGGCAAGGCTGTTTTGGTGGTGATCTGATCGCACCGCCCGCGCGCCGCATTGACTTTGTCTTGCTCATCCTCCACCTCATTCCCAACAATCCGATCCAGCGGTGAACCTTGATCGTGTCCGGTTATTTCTCCTCTCCTTTTCCACGCCGCGTTTCAGTTGGCGTTGATGTCGGCGGCGTGATCGTTGGCGGCGGCGCGCCGGTCGTCGTCCAGTCGATGACCAACACCGACACAGCTGATATTGACGCAACAGTTGCGCAGGTTGCGGCGCTCAATCGCGCCGGCTCGGAAATCGTTCGCATCACTGTCGACCGCGACGAGAGTGCCGCCGCCGTGCCGAAAATTCGCGACCGGCTGGCTCGCCTTGATGTGCACGTGCCGCTGGTCGGCGACTTCCATTATATCGGCCACAAGCTTCTGGCTGATCATCCGGCTTGCGCTGAAGCGCTGGCGAAATACCGCATCAATCCGGGCAATGTCGGCTTTCGCGACAAGCGCGACAAACAATTTGCTGCCATCGTTGAAACGGCGATCCGCTACGACAAGCCCGTGCGCATTGGCGTCAATTGGGGCTCGCTCGATCAGGAATTGCTGACGCGCCTGATGGACGAGAACCAGGCCAATGGTTCGCCCCTGACCGCGCAGCAGGTGACCCGCGAGGCGATTGTCCAGTCGGCGATCCTTTCGGCTCATCTGGCCGAGGAAATCGGCCTTGGGCGCGACAAGATCATCCTGTCGGCAAAGGTCAGCGGCGTACAGGATCTGATTGCCGTCTACACGGAGCTTGCGACGCGCTCCGACCATGCGCTGCATCTGGGCCTCACCGAGGCCGGCATGGGCTCGAAGGGCATCGTCGCCTCCAGCGCTGCGATGGGCATTCTGCTACAGCAGGGCATTGGCGACACGATCCGCATTTCGCTGACGCCGGAGCCCAATGGCGACCGCACCCGTGAGGTGCAAGTCAGCCAGGAATTGCTCCAGACCATGGGGTTCCGCCAGTTCGTGCCGATTGTCGCTGCCTGCCCGGGCTGCGGCCGCACGACTTCGACGGTGTTTCAGGAACTTGCGCAAAGCATCCAGGAAGACCTGCGCAGGAATATGCCGGTCTGGCGCGAAAAATACCCCGGCGTCGAAGAACTCAAAGTCGCGGTGATGGGCTGCATCGTGAACGGCCCGGGCGAGAGCAAGCATGCCGATATTGGCATATCGCTGCCCGGCACGGGTGAGACGCCATCAGCGCCGGTCTTTGTCGATGGCCAGAAGGCCGCCACGCTGCGCGGCCCCAATATCGCCGCGGACTTCGAGAAGATGGTCGCAGACTATATAGAGCAACGGTTTGGGCATGGCGGCAGGGCGGCGGCCGAATAGATCTATGGCGCGCTTTCTGGCGGCCGCAATATCGGGCGCCTTCGCCGTTTCGGCTGTCCTGTCCTGCGCCCACGCCCAGCCAGCACCACCCATCCTGCCTCCATTCAATCCGCTGCCGCCGCTGACCGCGCTGCCCGGCGAAAAGCCGAAGGGCGAACCGATTGACCGTATTTGCGACCTGATCGAGACGCATGCTGAGGCCAACGGCCTGCCGAAATCCTATTTCGCCCGTCTGATCTGGAAAGAAAGCCGTTTTGACGAAAAGGCCGTCAGCCCGGTTGGCGCCGAAGGCATCGCCCAGTTCATGCCCGGCACCGCCAGGATGCGCGGGCTGACCGACCCGTTTGACATCAATCAGGCTATCCCCGCTTCAGCGCAATATCTGGCCGAGATGAAGCGCGGCTATGGCAATCTCGGCCTGGCTTCCGCTGCCTACAATGCCGGTGAAAGCCGCGTTTCGCGCTGGCTGGCTTCAGGCGGCTTCCTGCCGCTGGAGACCGAGCAATATGTGCTCGACATCATGGGCGAACCCGCCGACAACTTCACCAATACGGCCCATCAGGGAACGGAGCGCGCGCTCGACCCCAAGCTGGATTTTGACGAAGCCTGCCGCAAGCTGCCAATCATCATGTCGCGCACCGTGCCCATGGCGCGAATACACCAGAAACCCTGGGGCATCCAGGTCGCCGGCAATTTCCGCCAAGCCGCCGCCATGCGGCAATGGCAGCGCGTACGCGCCACCCATCCGAAACTGCTTGCGAAATACCAGCCGGTAGTCAGCCGGATGCGCTCGCCGATTGGCCGGCGCGGCGTCTATGTAGTGCGCATCGGCGTCGACAAACGCGCCAACGCCGACATTATCTGTCAGCAGTTGCGCGGCGCGGGCGGCTCGTGCGTGGTGATGCGGAACAGGTAGCCTACCCCACATCCAGCACGATCTTGCCGATATGCTCGCCGTCCTCCATGCGTTCATGCGCGCGCCAGGCTTCCTTGAGCGGGAAGATCATGTCCATGACGGGCGCAATTTTGCGTTGGTTGAGCAGCGGCCAGACTGTCGCCTCCAGTTCGGAGGCGATTTGTCCCTTGAAAGCTGCTGAACGGGGCCGCAGAGTCGAGCCGGTGTGGACCAGCCGCTTGACCATCAGCCGGGCAAAATCGGCCGCGCCTGTCGCGCCGCCCTGTGTTGCGATCTGGACAATGCGCCCTTCGACGGCGGCGGCGTGATAATTACGCGCCACATAGTCGCCGCCAATCATGTCGAGGATGACATTGACCCCGGCGCCCCCGGTCGCCTCCTTCACGGCTTCGACGAAATCGCGGGTTCGGTAGTTGATCGCAACGGCAGCGCCCAGCTCCACGCAGGCGGCGCATTTTTCATCTGAACCGGCGGTGACGAATACCCGCGATCCAAGCGCCGTGGCGATCTGGATCGCCGCAGTTCCGATGCCGGACGAGCCGCCATGCACCAGAAGCGTTTCGCCCGGCTTGAGCTGGCCGCGCTGGAACACATTGTGCCACACGGTGAAAAACGTCTCCGGCAGGGCGGCGGCTTCTGTAAAGGTGAAACCCTGAGGCAGCGGCAGAGAATTGCTTTCCTCCACTGCGACAAATTCGGCGTAGCCGCCTCCATTGGTCAGTGCGCAGACCGGATCGCCCAGCCGCCAGCGCCGGGCGTCGGGGCCAAGCGCGGCGACAGTGCCAGCCACCTCCAATCCGGGCAAGTCTGAAGCGCCAGGCGGCGGCGGATATGCGCCGCGGCGCTGCAGCACATCCGGCCGATTGACGCCGGCGGCGCGTGTCCGGATCAGGATCTGGCTGCCTTGAGGCGCCGGCACGTCGCGACGTTCAGGTTTGAGCACCATCGGTCCGCCGGGTTCGGTGATGGCGATCGCCATCATTTTTTCAGGCAGTTTGGCGGTATTTGCCATTCAGAAGGCGTCCTTCCGTTCAATGATTGCGCTATAGCGGCCCCCGACTGTATCGTCTGGCGCCAACCCTGCAAACCGGAGAACGGCATGGCGATATTTGACGACGAACCGGTCAAGAAGGTGCGGGTCCACGAGATCGGCCAGGATCTGGCGACGCTTTCGGTCGCCGACTTGCGCGAGCGCATTGAACAGTTGCAGGCTGAGATCAAGCGGCTTGAGGCGGAACTGGCCCTGAAGGGCTCGACAAAAAACGCCGCCGAAGCGCTCTTCAAACGTTAGGCCGCCACAATGCCGTCGGGCAAGCAGGTATACGCCTGCGCCCCGACCGCTGATTCACACTGAAAAGACCCGCCATGTTTGCTAGCTATCGTCCGATTCTCTCTCTGCTGCGCGGCACATCCTTTCTGCTTGCGGGTTCCGGATTGCTCGGTCTACTGGTTCCCTTGCGGGGGCAGGCCGACGGGTTCTCCACCACGACGCTGGGTTTGCTGGGCACTGCCTGGGCAGGCGGCTTCGTGGCCGGTTGTTTTCTGGCTCCCCGGCTGGTGCAGCGGGCGGGCCACGTCCGCGCCTTCGGAACCTTCGCCTCGATCTGCGCTATTGTGTCGCTGCTGACCGGTCTGATCGTTAATGAATGGGCATGGCTGGCCTTCCGCGCGGCGTTTGGTTTTTCCATGGCCGGCTGTTTCATGATCATCGAGAGCTGGCTGAACGAGCGCGCCACCAACAGCAACAGGGGCACGGTCTTTGCGCTCTACATGATGGTCACCTACGCCTCGATCATGGCCGGTCAGATGGTGGTGGCGGCTGGTGACGTCACATCCGATGCGCTGTTTATGGTCACAGGCATCCTGTTTTGCTGCTCCCTGATCCCGACGGCGGTGTCGTCGCAGGCCAGCCCCAAACCGCTGCAAGAAGTAAAACTCGACCTGCCAGCGCTTTATCGCAACTCACCGGTCTCGTGCGGCGCCTGCCTGCTGATTGGCGTCGCCAACGGGGCATGGGGTACGCTTGGCGCCGTCTATGGCGCACGCATTGGCATCACGACCGCCGAGATCGCGCTCATGATGAGCCTTGTTGTGATCGCCGGCGCAGCAATGCAGATTCCGGTTGGGCGCGTGTCCGACATCACCGACCGGCGCTATGTGCTGGCAGCCGTTGCAATTCTGGCGGCACTAGTCGGCGTCGCGATCTTCTTTCTGGAGCCGCGCGCAGCGACTGTGGTCATCGCTATGACGGCCGCCTATGGCGCACTGGCCTATACGCAATATCCAATCGCGGTCGCGCATGCGAATGACCATGCCAGCCCGAATGAATTCGCCAAAATTTCCAGCGGACTTCTGCTGCTCTACGGCTTCGGTACGATGGTTGGTCCGGTGGTCGCCTCCGGCTTGATGTCTGCGATGCGGCCAGAATCGGTTTTTGTCGCCACGGCCATCGCCCATGCTGCGCTGGGGGCCTACACGCTGATTCGTATTCAGCAGCGCGCCGCCATTCCTGTCGGCGAGCGCGAAGCGTTCAAGACCATGCCGGCCGAGCGGGCTTCGACCCCTCAGGCCGCTCACCTGGATCCACGTTCCGCTGACGATTCAGAACAGCAAGAGGAACCCAGGTCGTAGTGCCGACCTAATTTAAACTGTCGCACCCATTCGGCAGAATGGAGCCTATCAGGTGCGGCAGGCTTAAAACGTTAGCGCAAACTGACTGTTGCGCTTTCTGGCTGATCCCTTACAAATTGGCCTTATGGGTACAGTTGACGCTTTCGCCGCCATTTCCGACCCGCATCGCCGCCATCTCCTTGAGGAGTTGCGCGACGGTCCGAAGTCCGTCAACGAACTGGCGGCCGGATTGCCGGTTTCCCGCCCGGCCGTATCCCAGCATCTGAAGGTTCTGCTCGACACCGGGCTGGTCCACGCCACTGCTGTCGGCACCAAGCGCCTCTATGCCGTCAACACAGCGGGATTTATGAAGGTAAATATCTGGATCGACCAGTTCTGGACCGACGAATAGCTGCTCTTTTAGAGCGCCGCCTAACAAGGCTCCGCAGCGATATCATCTGCGTCTCGTCGCAACATTCAATTGGAAATAGCATTCCTTTCGTAGCGCCACAGGGGCACAACGTCAGGCGTTAAAGAAAGGGCTTCGGAGGCAGCCACCCCCGAAGCAATTCGTTTGGAGCCGCAACCGGTCAGTGTGTGGTCGGCGCGCCTCTTAATTTCTCAATCTCATCCTTGATGGCCAGCTTGCGCCGCTTGAGAGTAACGATTGCCATATCGTCGACCGACGGATGCAACATGGCTTCATCGAGCTCTTTCTCGATCGCGCCGTGCTTCCGCTCTAACTCTTCAAGATGGTTAGCAAGAGACATAAATGATGCTCCCTTCAAGGTTTCTCGAGGTGGAACGCCATACCCGTTTCCACCGGTGGACGGCGGCATGACGGTACGATGACAGTTTGGCGCAATCCGTCGTCATTGTCGAACACGCGGTAGTAGCATTTCACCTTTTCGCGGAATGTGGTAAAGGCTGGGTGGTCGGGCGGAATCGCCGCGCTGACTTCCCGAGTCCGACCATCCGAGAGCGCGCGCATTGCAGACGGTGATTATGGCTGATCAGGACCAGGCCGATATTCGTCTTGAATTTGCGCGACTTAAGCTTGAGCACTCGGACCTCGACGCGGCCATCAATGCGATGATCGCGACTGGCTGCGACGCCCTGCAGATTCAGCGGCTCAAGAAGAAGAAACTGGCGCTCAAAGACCGCCTGCGCGTCCTTGAAGACAAGTTCACCCCCGACATTATCGCCTGACTTCGATCACAAGTTCGCGTCAGGCGAAATCGAGATTCGTAATCAATCGCTTACTTTTAGCGCGCCTTGCGGCGCCGACGCATTTCCTTTAGGAGCGGCGCTCCCGTCCCGAGCCGCAACGAGAAATCCCGATCATGGCCGATGTCGCGATAATCATGGGCAGCCAGTCAGACTGGGCGACCATGCGCCACGCCGCTGAAACGCTGGCGGCGCTGGGGGTCAGTCACGAAGCGCTGATCATCTCCGCTCACCGCACTCCCGACAGGCTCTACCATTTCGCAAAGGGCGCGAAGGGTGAGGGCTTCAAGGTCATTGTTGCAGGCGCCGGCGGAGCAGCGCATCTGCCAGGCATGACGGCGGCGCTCACCGCATTGCCGGTCTTTGGCGTGCCAGTGGAGTCCAAAGCTCTCTCCGGTCAGGATTCTCTGCTATCGATTGTCCAGATGCCGGCCGGCATCCCGGTTGGCACGCTGGCCATCGGTAAGGCGGGCGCAGTCAACGCCGCCCTGCTGGCCGCCGCCGTATTGGCCCTGTCGGATGCCGGCCTGGCCGCCCGTCTCGATGCGTGGAGGCAAGCCCAGACGGAAAAGGTTGCGCTGCAGCCGGCGGATGACGCGCAATGACGGTGCTTCCGGCCGGCTCAACCATAGGCATCATTGGTGGCGGACAGCTCGGCCGCATGCTGGCAATGGCCGCCGCCCGCCTCGGCTACAAAACAATAGTGCTCGAACCGCAGCCAGATTGTCCGGCCGCCCAGGCGGCCAACCGGCAGATCGTCGCTGCCTATGATGACCCCGCCGCGCTTGATGATCTGGCGGCCAACTGCCAGGTCGTCACCTATGAGTTCGAGAACGTTCCGGTCGCAGCCGCTCACTGGCTTGCCGATAAGGTCCGCATATCACCGCCGCCGCGCGCATTGGAAATTTCACAGGACAGGCTGACCGAAAAAAGCTTCCTCAACGAAATCGGCGTTGAAACGGCGCGGTTCTGGCCCGTCGGCAGCGAGTCGGACCTGCGCGCCGGCCTTGCCGAATTTGGCGGCGAAGGGGTGTTGAAGACGCGGCGGTTCGGTTATGACGGCAAGGGTCAGCAGGTCTTGCGCAAAAATGACGCCGCAAGCGACAGCATCGTCGCCTCTCTGGGCGCTGGCGACTTGATCCTTGAGGAACTGGTTCCCTTTGAACGCGAAATATCGATCATCGCAGCCCGCGCGCTCGACGGCTCGGTCATTGTCTATGACCCTGCAGAAAACATCCATCGCGAAGGGATTCTGCGCAGCTCCACGGTCCCGGCCCACATTTCAACGGCCTGTGCTGAGAAGGCTGCCGCCTATGCCGCGGCCTTGCTGGTCGAACTCGACTATGTCGGTGTGCTTGGCCTCGAATTCTTCGTTGCCCCCGGCGACAGGCTGCTGGCCAACGAGTTTGCGCCTCGGGTTCATAATTCTGGTCACTGGACGGAAGCGGCCTGCCTCATCTCGCAGTTTGAATTGCACATTCGTTGCGTTGCCGGCCTTCCGCTGGCGTCGACCAGCCGCCATTCCGATTGCCTGATGGAGAATCTGATCGGAGACGACGTGGACAGATTGACCGATCTTGCACGCGAGCCCAATGTTCTGATCCATCTTTACGGCAAGTCCGAAGCCCGGCCGGGCCGAAAAATGGGCCATTTCACCCGGCTTACCGGCCACCGGGACGCTGCGCGCGGTTGACAGTCGCGTGGCCGGTCGTCTAAGAGCCCAGGCAACAAGTTGGGCGCGCCTTCCGGGCGCGCCTTTCCGTTGGGCCCTTGGGGCTAAATTCGACAGGCCAGACCTATGAAGATCAAGAACTCGCTCAAAGCTTTGAGAGCCCGCCACCGTGACAACCGCCTGGTTCGTCGCAAGGGCCGCGTGTACATTATCAACAAGACCGCGCCGCGTTACAAGGCGCGTCAGGGTTGATGGTGGCGCGGGCTATGCGCCCGGCCTTCACGCATATTTCAGTTTGACCTTTGCCTGCGCTGGATTAGATTCGGCGAATGCGGGCTGTTTTTGCCTTTTTGATTCTTGGCGCACTGGCCGCCACACCTGCCGCCGCCGCTGAGCCGCGGCAGCAATCAACCCCTATCAAACCCGAACAAACCCGCCAGCAACGCCTGGACGATCTGTTCCGTGAGCTGAAGCGCGAGCACAGCGAGGCAGGCGCAAAACGCATTGCCGACCGTATCTGGACCGAATGGTATCGGTCCGGCAGTTCCTCCATCGACCTGATGATGGGTTGGGCCCGCAAGGCGATGGACGAACAGAAATGGGATGTCGCGCTCGACTTTCTGGATCAGGTAGTGACGCTTGACCCGCAATATTCCGAAGGCTGGAACCGCCGCGCCACTGTCCATTTCCTGATGCATAATTTCAAAAAATCCATGGCCGACATTGAGCGGACGCTCGAGCTGGAGCCCCGCCATTTCGGCGCGCTATCTGGCATGGCGCAGATCATGCAGGCCAATGGCGCCAAGGCGCTCGCGATTTCCGCCTATCAGCGCGTTGTCGATGTCTATCCGATGGACCGAAGCGCCCAGAACCAGATTGCAACGCTGTCGGAGGAAATCGCCGGCCAGGCAATCTGATTGCAAACCCAGAACAGCATGACGATTGCCCGGACCTCGCTGTTCGGGCATTTGCTTGTATTCACCCGAAAACTTCTGGCCCGGTGACTTCGTTCTCAGTTCCATGAACCTCATCTACGCCGCCATCGCATTCCTCTTTGCTATTTTTTTTGCGCTGGCTGGCGCCACGCGCGTCGGCGCATGGCTGATCGAACGGCGCAATCCGCCGGTTGGCCAGTTCGCCGAGATTGGCGATGCGCGCATCCACTACGTTCATGTCCCCGCCGGTCCCAAAGCAGATCTGCCGCCGCTGGTGTTTCTCCATGGCGCCAGCGCCAATCTGAAAGACCAGATGCTGCCCTTGCGCCCGCTGCTTGATGGCCGTGCCGAGATGCTGTTCCTCGACCGGCCGGGGCATGGCTGGTCGGAGCGCGGCGGCGCGGCCAACGCGACCCAAAACGGTCAGGCGGCTACGATTGCTGCGCTCATGGACCAGTTGGGCGTCAAGGATGCGGTCATTGTGGCGCATTCGTTTGGCGGCTCGACCGCAACCGCCATGGCGCTGGAACAGCCATCCAGGGTGCGCGGTCTGATCTATCTTTCAGCCGCCACGCACCCTTGGGACGGCGGACGCACCTCCTGGTATTATCATCTCACGGCGGCGCCGGTGATCGGCCGGCTGTTTGCGGAAACGATCACACTGCCGGCAGGCTGGCGCAAGATTGCGGCGGCCACTGCCTGCGTGTTTGCGCCAAACCCTGTGCCCGAGGGCTACACCAGCGCAGCGTCCATCCCGTTGGTGCTGCGGCCAGGCGCCTTCAGAGCCAACGCCATTGATGTGCAGAGCCTCTACCCCTACGCCGTGAAGACCCAGCCGCGCTACAAGACCATCGCTGTGCCAACAATTGTTATCTCAGGCAATCGCGATACAGTCGTATACGAAGAAATCCATTCCTTCGGCCTGGCGAGGGACATTCCAGGCGCCGAACTGGTCTGGGTCAGGAATCTTGGCCACAAACCCGACTGGATCGCGCCTGACCTTGTCGTTGCCGCCATCGAAAAGGTGGCGGGAAAACCGCGTGATCTTCAGGCGCTGGCGCGCGAGGTCGAGACGCTCATTGCAACCGATGCAGATGGCGCGGGGGTCTGCTATGATCCGGCCTTGCCGGCGACCGAATATGACCCCGCCAAG
>Ga0209573_1001251_pt1 | contig 41142 bp, 28 predicted proteins | sample TNRBio252014_DNA_FD_185870 | JGI IMG/M metagenome (GOLD analysis project Ga0209573, IMG submission 185870) | Wastewater treatment Type I Accumulibacter community from EBPR Bioreactor in Madison, WI, USA - TNR Reactor_6/25/2014_ DNA (SPAdes)... | ecosystem: Engineered > Bioreactor > EBPR >...
ATGCAGCCTCTTACTGCCAAAACAATACTCAATTGGCGTTTTTACAACCAACGCTTGCATAGCCAGGAATGGGTACGGACAGCGTCAGGGATGGCCGTGAATCGAGGTTTTTGCACAGACTGCCGTTATCAGCAATTTTAGCACGACATCCTACATTATAAACACAAACAGACAATATGAGAAAAGTAGCATATACATCAGGGCAGGAAAGCGTTAAAAAGGTCATGCTTTATGGCTGCTCTGAGGGTGTTTATATTTTTGGTTACGACCGTTTGCAGGACACAGCTTCAATTTCAGACTATTTTCAGGACACAATTGAAGATGCCGAAGACTTTTGCCGAAACGAATACCATCTTGAAAGCGACAACTGGATTTTAATTGCAGATCCCACAGATAATTGTCAGCACGACTTTATTTTACCAACAAGAATAAAGGGTAAAGAAAATGGTCATCCAGAATGGGGGAATTTTGAAACTTTAATTGACGGTCGTTGGGTTGAAATCGGGACTTTGGATAAGATACAAAGTTTCGGAGGTATGACAGTCAACGAAAGACTTTTTGTAAGTGGACTTATAGCCGAGTTTGACAAAAGCAAATTCAGCGACAAGGCAAAAGCAAAACGAATATTACGTTCACTACAAGTTGACGAATCATCAATAGAACTAATGGTAAAATGACGACACAAACCCGCTGCGCCCCGCCCGCCAGCCTCCTGACCGGCGAAAACCAGGCTACTTCTCCTGTAGGCTAAGCTGAGAGGTCTGTTGTGAGGGAGCAGGCTGGGGGTGTCGTGTATTTTTTGCACTTGGGGTTGACAGAGTGAAAAGAATGATGTAACTTTATGCAGGTATGAAGATACTTTGAGTCCCTAATGTGGCTAGCTAAGCTCTGACAGGTTTTGATTGAAGAAGGAAGCTAGCCTAGTCGCGGATTTGGGTTTATATGCCATAATGTGTGAGAAAAAGGTGCCATGCGGCTTTTGATGTACCCGTACGTATATACAACCAGCGCGAGGGGAGGTATCATTAGCGGATATTAACGCAACGACGACTAAGTAAAACACGCCATGCGGGTTTTGTGTAGCCAAGATTGCGTCAATACAACTAATATCGGATGTGTTGACGCAAGTGGAGCAATAGGAAGGATTGCGGTAAACATGAGTTGGCAGCAAGCATAAAGACAGACGACACAGATGAAAAGACCATTTAACATATTCCCGAGTATTGGATATAGAAATAGCCAATTTCAAATTGTTTCATCGGTTGACAATTTGAAAATTGACATTTACGACCAAGACAAAGTAGTTAAGTCTATTGAAGCTAATTCTAAAAATCCCACTTTACTGACAAGTCTTAAAGCAACAGGCAAATTGATTGCAAAATGCAATTTCAACAATACCGTTTTTCAGCAAGAATTAGAGATAAAAGAAGCCTTTAGGCTTGGGTCAAGTGAGTTTAAAAAGGCTTTTGTTTTTGACGACACAGAATATTCCTTCTTTCTGATGAAGGACAGATTATTGCTTTATGATGAGAAAAAGAAATTATTGCTTACTGAAAACCATTATAGTCCAACAGAAATTTATAAAATTAACGGAACGAATTTCCTATTTGTAACCAGAGTAGGAAACTCTGCAAGCGGGATTATTAACCTTGGAGTTTACAATACGGAAAATTTCTCAATGCTCGGAGAATTATTAAATGATTATCGTGAAATTAAGATACTAGCCGACAAAAACAAAGCTTGGCTTTATAACATAAAATCCAAAAAAATTCATTGTTACGAATTAGCACACCAAACCAATAAATACTTAACAGAGTTAAAATCATTTGAAAATTTTAATGATTACTTTTTAGATGAAGCCAACCTAAATATTTATATCAATCATAATGAAGTATTGAAAGTTTCAAGCTTGAACAACCTTCATAAGTACATCGAAATACCAAAAAAAGAAAATAACGCAATAGACAAATTAGGCAATGTATTCACACTTGAAAACAAGACCCTTAAATGTACAAGTTTACATACAAATTACTCTGAAACGGTCAATCCTGATTTTGAAGTTAATTTGCAAACCGATAATTTCATTCATATTGGCAAGCATCTAAAGAGTGAAAGCGAATTAACCGACCTAAATAGAAAAGCTGAAGAAATTAAAGAAGAAGTAATTTCTTCACTTCCAGATGATAAAACATATCATTATCACACACTTTCTGAATCCCAAAAAATATCAGAAACATATACAACCCACAAAATTTACCCGACTAAAAATGGCGTTTTTATTATTCAAAAGAGAATAAAAAGAGATTTTAATGGAGTCACTCTTAGAAAGTACCAAACCACCTGGACTGCTACGCCATACAAAATAGAAAATACGGAAATAACCCTTCTGCTTTTCAATTCGGAGAAAGCAGATATTTTAATCGACAAAACTCCTAACCTGACAGTTTACGAATATCTAAAAGATATGCTTGTCGTAAGCCATCAAAGTTCGAAAATATTGTTTTCAGGAAAGAATAAAGTTACCATCAATAATGAAGACTCAATAGAGCTATTCACAATAAACGAAATAGGATACTTTTTAATTAAAACCAAAGAAAGGTATTCACTTTTCCGTTCAACCAATCCAAATAATGCCATTTTAGAGCAAATAGAAATTCTAAATCCTGACCTGTTCAAGAAACATCAAATCATATGGTATCGTGGTAAAGAAAAAAATATATCCAACACAAGATATTTGAATGCCTTCGATTTGAAAAATTGCACAAGAATACTTATCGATGAGCAAAAGGTGCAACACTCACTTTTTAAAGACGCTTTGGATTTTAAGTTTTTTGAGAAGTACGCTTTATCGTCTAATCAAATAGTTTTCAACCCAGAAACTCTTGAAATAAAAGATGCATTTATTGGCAACATTGAATCTCATACTAAGCAACTGAACAAAATTGTATCGCATCGAACTAACATAATCTACCTTTCTAAATTTAATACACAAATTGCAAAGTATGAGTTATCCGAAATATCAATAGATGATAACAAATACAGGGAATCATATCTTTCCCCAAACGGTCAATTTTTGGTTCTTCAAGATGAAAGCAATAAATATTCCTTTTATGACATCGAAAAAGGCGAAACAATAAACTTTATTTCAGGGAACTTTTTAGCGTTTAGAAATGACGGTAGCCTTATAGTTGAGCAAGATGGTTCAAGAGCAGTGAAAATAATTGACCCAAAAACATTTCAAGATATTACTCCCCCTAACTATCATCATTATAGGTTTATGAGTCCTGATGGTAAACTTTATGCACAAGTTTCATCCAAAGTAAGGTACTTCCATAAACTCAATGGTAAAGAGTTGAAAGTAGAAGAAGTTTCAAAATTTAGACAAGATTTAGACGAACCAATTATTTATCTAGAAGAAAAAGAGAAGGAACAAGCAAAAATAATGGTTGATAAAAATCGCCAACTAATTTTTAATTCCTACAAAGAGCAATTTCAATCATTAGGACTTGAAGATTATACTAAAATCAATTCACATTATGTGGTGAAAATCGAGAAGTATACCGAATTTGGGATTACTGGAACCAGTATAGTCAAAGAAATAGTTTTGCCTGAAGATACTCAATTCTATAATTACGCATCATTCAGTTATGATAACAAGTATTTGGGTTTGGTTTATCGTTTGGGAACTGGTGGTGGTATCCATTTCATAAAAATAAACTTCGATGAAAAGAAGAGTTCATTAGAAATACTTGATACATATTTAAGCAGATACCCAAGATATGCATCTTGGGTTTGTGGCATTTCTAAAACAGGTTTTTTCGCTACTTATGACAGCACACCAGATACATACATAATCAACGTTGCTGAAAATCTTTTTGAGAACAAGACAACCGAAAACGAACTAAGACAAAATATTTACAAATCAAAAACAAATATCTATCACACTTATAATAGATGGAATGAAATTAAAGGAAAGAATTTTCTCTGTTTCAGTCCGACTGGTGATTATTTAGCATTATCTGAGCAAGGCTATGAGCCTTTGACTTTAGGTGGTTATGGGCATCAAGAATCAAATGTTGTTCATATTGCAAAGACAGTAAGCGGACAAATAATTGACTCTTTTACAGGCCACGGAGATAAAATCAAAGACAACAAAACTAAGAAAGTGACCTTTGTAGCATTTTCCGAAGACGAAAGGAGAATTATGACACTAAGCTCTGACGGTGTTGTAATTATAAGAGACATCAATATAAGTGATAATGAACAAGACGACAAAATGCCAGCTGCCAACAGGCGTTTGGCGGCAATGGCGGGTTCAGTGGTTAATTGAACATTCTACCTCGCATCAGCTTTTGTGGTGTATTGACAATTTTGTGCTCCGAAATCCGCCACTGCGCCAAGCGCCAAACCGTTAGTGGCAAGAAGAAGAACAATAAATATTAACCCGGTTCCTTCTCTGCGAACTCAATGTTCCTTCGCATTTGGACCTTAAGCTTGACGCTAGAAGTTGCGGGCAAACAAATTGTGTTTAAAAATATTGGAAATTAGGAAGTTTCTCCCGCGATAATCCGTATTTTTGTTCCTAAATGATGGCTTAATGGCACTCCAGGACAAATATATTAACCCGTTTACTGATTTTGGCTTCAAAAAACTGTTCGGCTCAGAGCCGAACAAAGACCTGCTCATAGACTTTTTGAACCAGGTGTTGCCCGGAAAACACAAAATAAAAGACCTGACCTACGCGCGCACAGAGCAACTCGGGAACTCAGAAACAGACCGCAAAGCCATATTCGACCTGTACTGCATCGGCGAAAGCGGCGAACGTTTTATCGTGGAGATGCAGAAAGCCAAGCAGAATTTTTTCAAAGACCGGGGTGTGTATTATTCCTCCTTCCCGATTCAGGAACAAGCAAAAAAAGGGGATTGGAACTATCAGTTGGCCGCCGTGTACATGGTAGGTATACTCGATTTTACTTTTTCAGAGGACGAGTCGGAGCAAGAAGTACGCCATGAGGTGCAATTGAAGGATCAAAAATGCCGGGTATTTTATGACAAGTTGACGTACATCTACCTGGAGATGCCCAATTTTAGCAAGGCGGAAGGCGATCTGCAAACTAACTTCGACAAGTGGATGTATGTGTTGCAGCAACTTCCATATTTGCAAAACCGCCCGCAGGCATTGCAAGACAAGGTATTTCAGAAACTGTTCGAGGCGGCTGAGATTGCTAAATTTACACCGGATGAAAAAAACAAATATGAGGAGAGTTTAAAGTATTACCGGGATTTGAAAAACGTGGTAGATACTTCGTTTGATGAGGGAAAAGCCGAGCGAAATATTGAAATTGCACGCCAAATGAAGGCCAAAGGCATGGATTCAAATCTAATATCTGAAATAACAGGATTGCCAATTAATGAGATTGAAAAGATGTGATAATGAGCCGGTTGCAGGTTTTTCTCAATGAACATGTCGCAGGTTAATGAGGATAAATGCGGGAGGTTGAATCCGAGAAAGAGGTGCTGATACCATTCATATTGGACTAGCACGCGCCTGGCGCCCCGACAACCTGACACTTTGGTAAAACAAGGCTACAATTGAGCCATGCTCTACCCACTGTTTTTACTTCATCCAAATGCGGCGCCAAGGAGCTTTGCGCCCGGGCCAGACTCGATTGGGGTAATGTGCGTATATGCGGATATACACGCCCCCGAAGGAGCGTTTTCAGGCCGCCGCATCAGGGTGAAGACGCTCAATTAGCTAATTGATAATCAGCGGCTTATTGCCCCGCGTGAGGGATAGTAGGGAGCTCCTGCGACCGGATAGCCCGACCCCCGGCCCCTTTGTACTCCTCCTTTCGCCAGGGCAGATCGCTAAAGGGGCCGGGGGGCACGCCCCAAAATCTTGCCGTTAAGGGCAGTGCATAGTATAGGGCCAAGACGGCGTCTCAACTTCCTGCCTGCACAGGGTCTACTCTTCCCGAAACATAGCCGGCATGCGCGCAGCGCGGAAAGACGGGAGGATGCTGGCCAAATAGCCGATGCCAAAAACGACCGTTAGGACCACCAAAAAATCATACCACCGGAGGCTGACGGGGTAGGCGTCGATGAGCATCTCGCCGGGCAGGGTGATGATGCCTACGGTTTTTTGGAGGATGTAGAGGATTACCGCCAAGCCAAAGCCAATGGCTACCCCCAAGCCACACAGCAACAGCCCCTGGTACAGGAAAATGCGGCGGACGCCGGCATCGGTCATACCCATGGTTTTGAGCACCGATATGTCGCGGGCCTTTTCGAGTACGATCATCCAAAGAGCGCCGATGAGGTTGAAGGAAACCAGCAGCAGCATAAGGCCGGGAATGGCAAAGCTGAGCCACTTTTCGATCCTCATGAGTTTGAGGAAGGATTCTTCCTGCGCCATCCGGTCTTTTACCACATAGTCGGGGCCCAGCAAAGCCTGTATTTCAGCGGCTACCGCCGGGCCGGAGAAGCCCTTGTTTATGCGCATTTCAAGGGCGCTGACGGTGTTATGCTCGTATTTGAGGAGCTCCTGAACAAAGTTGATGGAGGCCAGAACGTATTCGTTGTCAATTTCCTGTTGGGCCAGAAAGGTGCCGGCAGGGTAGACGGCCCGCGTGGTGAAGGGCGCTTCTAAGGAAAGGGCGCTCTGCTGCTTGCGCTTGGGCATATACACCATAAGGGCTGAGAAGGGGTCGGTGATGTCTACCGCCAATCGGTTGCGCATACCCAAGCCCAGCACTACCTGGTCGCGGGAGCCTTCGCGCAGCGAAAACTGTCCCTCCCGCACCGTCGAGTCGAGGCTGGTAACCCGCTGATAGTGCACATCGACGCCTTTCAGAATGCCAAAATCCTGGTTGTCTTTATAAGAAAAGAAAGCTACCTCTTCAAGCACCCGCGAGGTGGCGGCGATGCCTTTGACCCCCAGTTGGATGCGCGTAATAAATTTGGCGTCGGCTTCGAAGGTTTTGCCTTTGGCGGCAGTGATGCGCACATCCGGGTTGAAGGTGTTGTACATGCCCAGAAACAGGTCTTCAAAGCCATTGAATACCGATAGCACCAGAATGAGGGCGGCTGTGCCTACCGATACGCCAAAGACCGCAATGCCGGTGATGATGTTGATGGCATTGGTCGATTTTTTCGCAAATAAGTAGCGGCGCGCCACGCGCAAAGACACATTCATGCCCGCAAAGATAGTAAAAGTCGTCGCCTTTTTCCGCAATCATTAAACCCGCTTACCTTTGCACGGTCAAAGGGGTAAACGCCGATATTTGGAAACGCTAAACCGCAGTATGACGGACGAGCACATTCTGGCGATGCTGGCCGACGAAGGCCAACGGGAGCGGGGGTTTCGCTGCTTGGCGGAGCGTTATCAGGATCGGTTGTATGCCCACATCCGTCGACTGGTACTCGACGCCGACGACGCCTTCGACGTACTGCAAAACGCCCTCGTAAAAGTATGGCGTAACGTGGATCGGTTTCGGGGGCAGAGCAGGCTGTACACCTGGCTGTACCGCATAGCTACCAATGAAGCGCTGAGCTTCCTGGAACAGCAGCGCCGCCGGCAGGCGGCGCCGCTGGACGAAACCGCTCTGGCGGCGCGACTGACGGCCGACCCCGAGTTTGAGGGCGACGCCCTACAGGCGCAATTGCTGACGGCTCTGGCTCAACTGCCGGAAAAACAGCGACTGGTGTTCAACCTCCGTTACTTCGACGAGATGAATTACCAGGACATGTCGGACGTATTGGAAACTTCGGTGGGGGCTCTCAAGGCCAGCTACCACCATGCCGTAAAAAAGATAGAACGTTATTTGACCGAACATACCGACCTATGAAAACGAATGGCGAACGCGAACGCATTCGCGAAGAATTAGCTGAACAGGCGCCGCAATTGGCCCGGCTGCAAGGCCGGGGCGACGGCTTCCGCACACCCTCAGCCCGCCTCAGCGGGCTGGCCGGTGAAGTGGTGAAGCAAGCGGCCGGGACCGCGCCGCCCACCCGGTTGCGCGCAGTCGGGCGGCGTCCGCTGTACAGGCGGCTGGCCGCCGCAGCGGCCATAGCGCTGCTGCTGGCTGCGGGCTGGTATCAGTATGACCAACTGACAACGCCGGCGCCCAGCCTTAACTTAGCCGCTGTAAGTGACGAAGATCTCGCCGCCTACGTCTACAACAACATCGAGGACTTCGATCTGGCGCTGCTGCTGGAAAGCGGCCTTGTAGACGAAGAAAAGGCGCCGCTGCTGCCCAGCGACAACGCCGCCCCGGAAGAAGACGAGGCCCTGGAACAATACCTGCGCGACGCCCAGGAAGAACTCGACCTGGAAGGGCTGGACGCCGAGTCGCTGAACGAGCTGTTTTAATAACCTACAGTACTTAATCTTAATGAAATTTGCCATGATGAGACGGTGGCTTTCACTCAGCATAGCCGCCTTAGCGGCAGTAACCGCCCTCGGGCAGGTGACAACCGACGACTTCGACCTGCCCTTGGAGAACGCCCGCATACGGGCACAGCGGGTAGCTTACATCACCGAACGACTGAGCCTCACGCCCCAGGAGTCGGAGCGCTTTTGGCCGCTTTACAACGAAATGGAAGAAGAAAAAAGCCGCATCCTGCTGCGCTATGATACCGGCCGACCCAGCGACCGCATGACCGACGCAGAGGCAGAGCGCCTGATCGACAATACCTTTCGCCGCGATGAGGAACTGCTCAACCTGCGCCGCCGCTATTACGAGCGCTTCCGGCAGGTGATCCCGGCACGGAAAATAGCTTTGTTCCCCCGGGCCGAGCGCGAGTTCAAACGCGAACTGCTCGAAGAACTGCGCCGCAGGCGCGAGCAGCAGGGCGGCGGCATGCCGCCCCGTAGAGGCTAAAAGCTAAAGATCGGGCAACAGCTTCAGTATAATCTGTTTGAGCTTAGGCTCGGCGGCCTGTACGGCTGAGATGACATCCTGTAGCGAAGTTTCCCGAATTTCCGTCAGTGGATAACATTTGTTCGACACCACCGACACCACCAGCAACGGGAGCTCCATGTGGCGGGCCACCAGCACTTCCGGCACAGTAGACATACCCACTAAGTCGCCGCCGATGGTGTGCAGAAACTGATACTCTGCGGGCGTTTCTAAATTGGGGCCTTGCAGGGCTACATACACGCCTTCGTGCGCCCGGATGCCGAGTTGTTTAGCGATGGCTAAAGCGCCGGCGTTGAGCGCACGGTCATAAGCGTGCAGCATATCCGGGAATCGGGGGCCCAGCCGTTCGTCGTTGGGGCCGCGCAGCGGATTGTCGGCCTGCAGGTTGACGTGGTCGCGCAGGAAAACAATGTCGCCCATGTCAATGGCCGCATTGGTACTGCCCGCCGCATTGGAAATGACTAAGCGGCGAATGCCCAGGAATCGAAGCACCCGCACCGGAAAGGTCAGTTGCTGCATGCTGTACCCCTCGTAGTAGTGAAAACGGCCGGCCATAGCCACTACGGGCACGCCGCCTAAGCGGCCAAAGATGAGCCGCCCCTTATGGCTTTCAACGGTAGATACGGGAAAGTGAGGAATGTCGCCGTAGGCGATGCTGAATACTTCTTCGATGTCGTCGGCTAAGCCGCTGAGGCCCGTGCCCAAAATAAAGCCAACCTGCGGTTGGAAATCGGTGCGCTCCCTGAGAAAGCGCACCGATTCTTGTATCCGGTCGTACAAACCGGCTGCATGTTCCATCATAATGGTTATTGCGGGGTTAAGCCGGCTTGTTCTCGTCGCGAAGGGCGCGACGTAAAATCTTGCCGACATTCGTTTTGGGCAGCTCGTCGCGGAACTCTACCACTTTGGGCACTTTGTAGCCGGTGAGGTTGGCGCGGCAGTGGTTGATGACGTCGTCGGCGGTAAGAGCCCGGTCTTTGCGCACAACAAATACCTTGACCACCTCGCCCGATTTATCGTCGGGGATGCCAATGGCCGCTACTTCCAACACTTTAGGATGAGTGGCTACTACTTCTTCAATCTCGTTGGGATACACGTTGAAGCCCGATACGAGAATCATATCCTTCTTGCGGTCGACAATAGAGAAGAAGCCCTCCTCCGACATGGTTCCGATGTCGCCGGTGCACAACCATCCGTCCTGTATGGTTTGGGCGGTAGCGTCGGGGCGGTTGTAGTAGCCCTTCATCACCTGAGGGCCTTTCACCTGTATTTCGCCTACGCCGCCGACGCCCAGCACATTGCCTTGCTCGTCCACGATGCGCACATCGGTAGAGGGCAGCGGCAGGCCTATGGTACCCAGCCGGCCGGTATTATCGAGTGGGTTGACACTTACTACCGGGCTCGACTCGGTCATGCCGAAGCCCTCGGCCAAATGGCAGCCGGTGGTTTGCAGCCAGCGTTCGGCCACGGGCCGCTGCACAGCCATGCCGCCGCCTACGGTCACTTTGAGCCGACTGAAGTCCAACCCGGTAAACTCGCCGTTGTTGAGCAACCCGTTGAACAGCGTGTTCACCCCTGTGATGATGCTGATCGGGTAATTTTTCATGGTACCTACTATGGAACCCAGATCGCGGGCATTGGTGATGAGCACATTCAACGCTCCAAAGCTCAGCAAAGCCAGCCCGTTGACGGTAAAGGCAAAGATGTGGTACATGGGCAGGGGGCAAAGCGCTACCTCGCTGCGCTCTTTGAGGTAGGGCGTCATCCAGGCTTTGATCTGAAGCATATTGCTCACGATGTTGCGGTTGGTGAGCATGGCCCCCTTCGATACCCCGGTGGTACCACCCGTATACTGGAGCATGATGACGTCGTCGGCAGAAGCATTGAAGGCAGGCAGCGTGAATTTGCGACCTTCCCGCAAGGCGTCGAGGAAAGTGACGGTATTGGGAATCTGGTAGGCAGGCACCATTTTGCGGATGCGGCGCACCACAAAATTCACAACTAAGCTCTTCGGGAAACCCAACATCTCGCCTATGCTGGCCACAATAACCGTTTTGATCTGGGTTTGGCCCATAATCTTTTGGAGGTTGGCCGCAAAGTTCTCGGCAATGACGATGGCTTTCACCCCGGAGTCGTCAAACTGGTGCTCCATCTCCCGGGGCGTATACAGCGGGTTGGTATTCACTACTACTAAGCCCGCCCGCAAAGCTCCGAATAACGCAATGGGATATTGCAACAGATTGGGCATCATGATGGCGATTTTATCGCCAGGTTGAAGGCCCCGCGCATGCAGGTAGGCGCCAAAGTGCCGCGACATCTGCTCTATCTCCGCAAAGGTCAGCGACTTGCCCATGCAGGCAAAGGCCGGCGCATTGCCGTACTTTTGTAGTGTTTCTTCCAACAGTTGAACTACAGTGGCGTAGGCCTCTGAATTGATGTTGGCCGGCACGCCGCTGGGGTAGTGCTTAAGCCAGGGTCGCTGTTCGCTCATGGTGGTGGCAATAAACTGGTTTGGTAATGGCCGGATTCCGGCCGGTAAAACTACATAAATTCTGGTGGTATACTAACGACAAAACCTATATTACCCAACAAAATTTGGACGCTCTGGTTCTTTGTTGACAACATTTGCCAACAGTATCTTACCTTTGGGCAATTAAATTGTGATATTCAGGCATGAATTTTAACATTCCATCTCCCGAGGCGGTATCGGCTCTCCTCCGCCGGCGACGCGCCGTCTTTCCACCCGTATACACAGATGAAGCGATTGACCGCAGCATCATCGAAACCATACTCGAAGACGCCAACTGGGCGCCTACCCACCGGCTCACCGAGCCCTGGCGGTTTCAGGTGTTCCGGGGTGCGGCCCGCACGCGCGTAGCAGACTATCTGGCCGATTACTACCAAGCCAATACGCCTGAGGCCGACTTCTCGGAGGTGCGCCAGCAAAAAATGCGCTTCAATCCGCTGCACTCCGATACCATCATCGCCATTTGTATGCAGCGCGACGCAGAAGCCCGCATACCCGAGTGGGAAGAAATTGCGGCCGTAGCCTGCGCCGTGCAAAACATGTGGCTTAGCTGCGCCGCTCATGGCTTGGGCTGCTACTGGAGCACCCCCCCGGCAGCCTTAGCCGCCAATGCCTTTTTAGGGCTGGGCGAAGGCGAGCGCTGCCTGGGCTTTTTCTACATTGGGCGCTATGCCGGCCCCGCCCCGGAGGGCAAGCGCCGGCCCATTGCCGAAAAAACCATCTGGCACGAAGAATAAGCGCGCAGGCGGGGCAATTGACATTGCATTTGGCATAATCACCGAATTTGATTTAACTTTGGGCCGCCCCAAATGACCCGCTCCGCCGGCTAAGCGCCTGGCTTCGCCGGAAGCGTTGCCAACGAATAAAAAATTCAGCCCTCGCCTTGCTAATGAGGCCAGGGTCAATGATTGTGATTTTCTATTTTTTCACCGCCGTCAGCGTGCATAATTTATTCATTGGCAGCGCTGGCGCAAAAGCGAAAAACCACGCATTATGGGTCAAACAATTACTTTTGCTATTCCGGTGTTTGGCGTGCTGGCCTTGGTATACATGGCCTGGCGTTCAGCCTGGGTAGGCAAACAGGACGTGGGCAATGAGCGCATGGCCGGCATTGCCAAGAGCATCGCCGAAGGCGCCATGGCCTTCCTGAAGGCTGAGTACCGCATTCTGGCCATCTTCGTTGTAGCCGTAGCCGCCCTGCTGGCGCTGTCGGCCAACCCCGAAACTTCTTCCTGGATGGTTGCCCTGTCTTTCGTTGTGGGCGCCATCTGCTCGGCTTTAGCCGGCTTCTTTGGTATGCGGGTGGCCACCAAGGCCAACGTGCGCACCACCAACGCCGCTCGTGAAAGCTTGGGCAAAGCCCTGGAAATTGCCTTTGCCGGCGGCTCGGTAATGGGCTTGGGCGTGGTAGGCTTGGGCCTGCTGGGCTTGGGTTCGCTCTTCGTCCTCTACTCGGGTATGGGCTGGGATGTGAACAAGGTCATCACCGTTATCACGGGCTTCTCTTTTGGCGCCTCTTCCATCGCCCTCTTCGCCCGCGTAGGCGGCGGTATCTACACTAAGGCCGCCGACGTAGGCGCCGACCTCGTAGGCAAAGTGGAAGCCGGTATCCCCGAAGACCACCCCCTCAACCCCGCCACCATCGCCGATAACGTAGGCGATAACGTAGGCGACGTAGCCGGTATGGGCGCCGACCTCTTCGAGTCGTATGTGGGTTCCATCGTGGGCACTATGGTGCTTGGCGCTACCTTTATCGGCTTGGCCGGCTTCGAAAATACCAACGAATTTGGCGGCCTCAACGCCGTGCTGCTGCCCATGCTGCTGGCTGGCGTAGGCATCGTTACCTCTATCATCGGCACCTTCTTTGTGCGCGTAGCTGAAGGCGGCGATCCCCAAAAGGCCCTCAACCGGGGCGAGCTCTTCTCCAGCATCCTCATGCTGGTAGCCACTTACCTCATCGTAACGTGGATGCTGCCCGCCAGTTGGACCGATAAAAACGGCCTCATGTACTCCAACATGGGCGTCTTCTATGCCGTTATCATCGGCTTGGTGTCGGGCCTGGCCATTGGCTACATCACCGAGTTTTATACCGGCACGGGCACCCGCCCGGTTAAAGGCATCGTCGATCAGTCGATCACCGGCGCAGCTACCAACATCATCGCGGGCTTAGGCGTAGGTATGAAGTCGACGGCTCTGCCCATCCTCGTACTCGCTGCCGCCATCATTGGCGCCTACGAAACCGCAGGTCTCTATGGCATCGCCATCGCAGCCGTGGGTATGCTGTCGAACTGCGGCATCCAACTCGCCGTCGACGCGTACGGCCCCATCTCCGACAATGCCGGCGGTATCGCCGAAATGAGCGAGCTGCCCAAGGAAGTGCGCAAGCGCACCGATAAGCTCGACGCCGTAGGCAACACCACGGCCGCTATCGGCAAAGGCTTCGCCATCGGCTCGGCAGCCCTTACGGCCCTCGCCCTCTTTGCCGCCTTCATGGAGACGGCCAAGATCACCTCCATCGACATCTCCCAGCCCAGCGTTATGGCCGGCCTGCTGGTGGGCGGCATGCTGCCCTTTATGTTCAGCGCCATGGCTATGGGCGCCGTAGGCCGCGCTGCCATGGACATGATCCAGGAAGTGCGTCGCCAGTTCAGCACCATTCCAGAGCTAAAGGCTGCCCTCGACGCCATGCGCCGCAACGAAGACAAAGAAATGTCGGAGTGGAGCGCTGCCGACCGCGCCATCTTTGAGAAGGCCGACGGCAAAGCTGAATACAGCCGCTGCGTAGAAATCTCCACCAAAGCTTCCATCCGCGAAATGATCCTGCCCGGCGTATTGGCCGTCATTTCACCCGTGTTGGTAGGCTTCCTCGGCGGCGCCGAAATGCTGGGCGGCCTGCTGGCCGGCGTTACGGTCAGCGGCGTGCTTATGGCCATCTTCCAGTCGAATGCCGGCGGCGCCTGGGATAACGCCAAGAAGATGTTCGAAGAGGGCGTAGACATTCAGGGCGAGAAGTACTTCAAAGGCTCGGCGCCCCACAAAGCAGCCGTAGTAGGCGACACGGTGGGCGACCCCTTCAAGGACACGTCGGGCCCCTCGCTCAACATCCTCCTCAAGCTGATGTCGGTAGTGGCGCTGGTTATCGCTCCGCTGCTGTAATGGCATACGCTGCGCTTAAATAATGGCATGGCCCCCGCTCGCTTATCCCAGCCGCCACAGCGCCCACAGGCGCAGCGGTTGTTTGCGCGCGGGGGCACGCCCAAAATCGATTCGTCCCTCCTCCTCCATCATGATTGCGGCCCGCAGGCCCGCCGCGAGGATACAGGCGGACGATCAGGGGGGGTATCCCTTTACAGGTTCAATCCATGCTCTTGCAGGAAAGTATCCAGCATAGCCTCCTCCAGTTCCTCCTGGGTTTGGGCCGGGGCTGCGGATCTGGGCATACTGCCTGCCTCCCGATCCAGGGCGCCGCTGAGCGGCTTGAAAGGCGTTCCGTCAAAATACTTAGCCGTAGTGCCTTCGCCGTCGGGGCTGCCGTGGTCGGCTTCTATGGAGCGCCTCCAGCGCTCGGCGTGGGTGGCCCATTCCACCCTGTTCACATAGCAAGGGGCCGTGAACCATACATTCCAGGTGAGCACGTTGCCGGCCTTGAGCATGTTGCCCGACGTTAAGTTGAAGACATTCATGACCAACGCATTGAAGTCGTCTACCATCTTATGGCCCGTCTTTTTGATGGGGCCTATCTCTACGCTCAAGTGCCCCACGCCCCAAGCCTCACTTTCGTGCCGGGCAAATTCAGGAATCGGGAATGCCTTGGTTTCCCCATAAGCAAGCGGGAAGATGGGCTGGTTGGGCTGCCCCGGGTTGTGGGTAGTTACGCAGATGGCCTTCGCCTTGTCGGAGGGGAACTGTAGCCCAAGGCTGTCAAACGTGGCCCAAAGCAGCTTCACTTTAGCGCTCTGCATGGCGCTTGGGCTAAACCATATTTTGCCCTCCACGGTCATATCCGCAGCTAAGCGCTGTTCGGCATCTTCGTTCACCCACCCGCGTTGGCCGGTTACGGTCACCTCCACGTTCATGGTTCCAAACTTTGGGGAGGATGCGCCCTGTTGCGGGCAGATGATGGAATAGACCCTGCCCTCATTGGTGTAGCCCAACCTGGAGATGTATGGAGCAAACATCTGGTAGCAGCGGGAGCTTGGGTCGCCGGGAACGGTCTCCCAGCTAAACTCCGGCCACTTGACGGGCTGCTGCCGCTGGAGCTTGTCGATGTTGGCCAAATTGTCGAGCATCGGCAAGGAGCTGAGGTCCGGATGCGGATACGCAAATGCAGGGTTAGACGCCGCAAAGCCGCCTATCCATCCGGGGTCGGGTACGTTGGGCACTTTGCTGCTCGGAATCGCTTCCGGGGGCAGCGGCGCAATGCTCGAAGAAAAGATGCTGAGGATGCTCTTGAAGAGCCTTTTAAAAAAATCGATGATCCGTTGCATGGTTTGGGAAGGCTGGTTATAAAAACGGTATTGACAGATGACAGACTTGTGGCGAAGGAGACGAACCCACGGGTATTTCACGCACCATGATGATCCCCCATAGCGGGCAATAGCACAAAAATAGCCTATTTGGGGGCTTTTTGTTCATCCCGCGCCAATTGGTGTTTATTTTTTTTGGGGGTGTCCCCGCGCGCAAACACCTGCCGGCGCCTATGGGCGCTGTGGCGGATGGGGTAAGCGCGCGGGGCCGGGCTGTCCGCTCTTATGCGCTCGTTTGCCCCGCAGAATATACGCTTCGCTATTCTGCGGGGCAAACGAGCGCATACCGCTACCATCCCTCACCCGGGCGGCGCCAATCACCTGTCACCAATCACCAAAAGCATACCGCCAACTTGCATGAAAAGTGTACCAACGGCCTCAAATACCCCCAGAGGCGAAGGCCTGAGCAAGTACAGGCCTACCGACCAATGAGCTAACCAACTAAAACATTCAGCCTGTGGCGCAGGGCGGCAATACAACCGAAAGCTGCGCGATTGACTCAGATTTGTTGCGGAGAACGGAAATATGGATGTATATTTGGACTGGTTAGAAAATAACCCTGAAGAACATCATGCAAACACCAATGTGATTGCTGTTTGACGACAGCAGAATTCAAGACACAAAACAATTGGACGATGACATAAAATGATCTCTGAGCCTCACACAAGGCATAGTGCCTATACTTTTGCCGCTGGTCGACTCAGAAACTGAAGCAATATTTCAAATCTAACACTTCTGGCTCAATGGATGAATTAAATACTAAGTCCCCAGGCGTCTATGTCAATGAGGTTAATGCTTTCCCGAATGCGGTTACTCCCGTAGCAACAGCAGTGCCTGCCTTTGTTGGATATACGCCACAGGCCTTGTATGGGGGCAAATCATACACAAACGTTCCAAGGAAAATTTCTTCGTTTGCGGAATTTCAAGCGATTTATTGTTTGCCAAATCCCCCGGCTCCAGCTCCTCCCACGAAGCCTTATTCTCCGGAATATTATCTGGTAAAACAAAATAGCGAGCCCGCCAAAGGTAATTATATACTGATTAACGGCGCGTTCTACGCCATTCTCCCGGATCCCAATACGATCTATTATTTGTATAATAGCGTTCGAATATTTTACGATAACGGCGGGGGCGATGCGTACATTGTCTCTGTCGGCTCATACGGGGCGCCGTCGAAAACCCCGATAAATCCAGGAGACCAGATAGTAAATCCGAATGTAAAATTAAATGATTTGCTGAATGGTTTGAACCTTTTGAAAAATGAATTGGAACCCACATTATATATTTTTCCGGAGGCCACCTTGCTTACAGTCGACAACAATGGCGCGCTTATGCAAAGTATTTTGATGCAGTGTATGGAAATAGGAACTGTAGTGGCCATTTTTGACATCATTGGCGGGCGCGACCCGGATCCGGTATTGTATCTGAACGATATTAAAACGTTTCGGGAGAACACGGGCTCACAAGGCTTAAGTTACGGTGCGGCCTATTACCCGTTTGTTGGAACAACGATGATGCAAAATTACGACATTGACTATACCAACTTGTTTGGCGGGGATATTGCTCAACTGGCGGCCATAATAAACGCTCCTGAAAACCCAAACCCAGAGGTGGCAGCCGTTATTTCAGCCATAACTTCGGGTAGCCTCAGTGTTACTCAATACCATGATGCGCTTACTAACGTGAGTAAAACCTATGGCCAAATCATAGGGCATGTACTGTCTGATGCTAATATTCTCCCTCCGAGTGGGGCTATGGCCGGTGTGATCGCCACGATAGACAATCAGCAGGGCGTTTGGCATGCGCCCGCAAATACATCTATTGTTGGAGTGGCTTCATTGCCGATACGGCTGTCAGAAAGCCAACAGGCGAATCTGAATGTAGACGCAGTTAGCGGCAAGTCTATCAATGCCATTCGTTTCTTCGATGGACTAGGGATTTTGGTATGGGGCGCCCGGACATTGGATGGAAATAGTTTGGATTGGAAGTATCTGTCAGTTCGCAGGACCGTAACATTCCTGGAACAGTCCTGTAAACAGGCGGCCCGGGCTTATGTGTTTCAGCCGAACAACGAGAACATCTGGGATGCAGTAAAATTGATGATTTCAAATTTCCTTAATTCAGTTTGGAACCAGGGCGGACTTCAAGGAGCTACTCCTGGCGATGCCTACGCTGTGGCCTGTGGATTGGGCGCTACAATGACCGCAGACGATTTGCTTTTAGGCTTTATGAAAGTGACCGTGAAAGTTGCGGTCATTCGTCCTGCTGAATTCATCGTAATTACTTTTCAACAGCAAATGGCGCCTTCGTCCTAGCGGTACGTTCGTTTACAATCACAATCCCATGCACATGATTGGGCATGACCACAAATGCGCCCAATTCCATATTCGGAAAATGGATGGGGATTTCCGCCCAGCAGGCGTTTGCAATTTGGCCCATTTCATTCAAAAACATCTCGCCATTTTTGATTTCGCCGAAAAAATGCAATCGATTGTGGGTGCAAATCGTCAAAAATACATTCCTGGATTGGCATAATCCCATGATTGCCATTGGGCTGAGACCCGAAACGCCCTATCTTATATTCTACCCATTTGCCGGCCAGTACTTGATCTTTTACGAGCAAGGGGGCCTTGCGGGCAGGAGGTGGCTTATAGTCGGGTTGGAACCTGACGGATAGATAGCGCGAGGTAGAACCTGCGCGCCAGCGGAGCCAGCGGTAGAACCTGCGCCAGCGGATCATTTTCGCTCAATCATGAAAATTTGAATAGGCTCTTAGTGTTTTATGAATTTTAGAATTGCTTTTTTACCATTTTTCGTTATCTCTAACACGTAAAACCCTGGTTCACCTTCAATTGTCAATTCAATGATATTTGTCGGTTCAAAGAATTTTCTAAAGACTTCTTGCCCCATATAGTTTCTCACTACAACATTTGCCTGAGATGAATTTTCATGAAATAGTATATTTATTTGACCACTTGTCGGATTTGGGTAAGCTATAAATTCTTTCTCAAGAAAATTTACGCTTAATCCTGTAGTAGTTTGTGACATTTTGTGTATAAAAATATCGAGACTACCTGCTGAAGTGAGGTTAAAAATGTTTTCTCCTGGATCAAAATCGACTGTGCCTGTGAAATGCCCTGTTGTATATATATCTCCCGAAACATCTACTACAATGGAATATCCTCGGTCAGACCCTAAGAAACCCATTTTTTTTGCCCAGACAAAACTGCCTGTAGCATCCAGTTTAGAGATAAAAATATCAGGATTGCCTCCTGTTGAAATCAGGTTAAAAGTGTTGTCTCCTGGATCAAAATCGACCGTGCCTGCAAAATACCCCGTTGTATACACATTTCCCAAAGCATCGACCGAAATGGAATTGGCTTTATCAAATCTTACGCCACCTATTTGTTTTGCCCAGACAAAATGACCCGATGCATCTAATTTAGAAATAAAAATATCAATGCTGCCCGCAGAACTAAGCATAAAAGTATCTACTCCCGGGTCAAAGTCAACTGTGCCCTCGAAATCACCTGCTGTATATACATTCCCCAAGGCATCTACTACAATGGAATACCCCCCGCTATTGAGGATGCTGCCCATTTTTTTTGCCCAGATAAAATGACCCGATGCATCTAATTTGGAAATAAAAATAGTGCTATTGGCGGATGAATTTAGATCAAATACACCAGCCCCGGGGTCAAAATCGACTGTATCTCCGAATATCCCTGTTGTATAGACGTTTCCCAAAGCATCGACCGAAATAGAAGTTGCTATTTCAAACTTTATGCCACCTATTTGTTTTGCCCAGATAAAATGACCCGAAGTATCTAATTTAGAAATAAAAATATCTCTATTACCCGCCGAACTGAAGTTGAACACACTGGCTCCTGGGTCGAAGTCGGCGGTGTTTGCAAATTCTCCTGTGGTGTAGACATTCCCCGTGGCATCAAGGGCAATAGCATACCCTGTATCTGAGCTTATTCCACCCAGTTGTTTTGCCCAGACAAAATGACCCGAAGCATCTAATTTAGAAATAAAAACATCATTGCTGCCCGCAGAACTAAGCATAAAAGTATCTACTCCCGGGTCAAAATCAACTGTACCTGCGAAGCCCCCGGTCGTATAAACATTGCCTGCCGCATCAACTGCAATGGAATAGCCTGCATCCCAACCCGTTCCGCCTATTTGCCTGGCCCAAACAAGATTCCCCGAAGCATCAAGTTTAGAAATAAAAATATCCAGGCTACCCGCTGAAATGAAGTCAAAATCCGATCCTGCGCCAAAATTGACCGCGTTTTGGAAATACCCCGTTGTATATATGTTCCCCGAAGCATCTACTGTAACGAAATTTCCTACATCAGCACCTATGCCACCTATCCCTTTAACCCATTCTAAGGTTTGAGCGTTGGTAACTGGTATAATCATACCCAATGCAAGCGTAAAAAATAAAGATTTTGCATTCATTTTGATCATTTTAATATTTGCTAACGATCGCTTCCTTGTCACTCAGCTCCCAAGGCTCTCCGACCCGAAACGCCGTATCTTCTATTCTACCGATTTGCACGCTAGCACTTGATCTTTCACGAGCTAAGAGCAGAAGGGAAGTAGCCTGGTTTTTGCCAGTCAGGAGAGTGGCGTCCGTTGCGCATTGGGCGGAGGGTCTTGCGAGCGGTGGCAATGGAGACGCTGACAACCCTGTTGTCTCCTTCTAATTCCAAAGCAGCATTTAAAAACGAGATAAGCGGCGCCGTTTTCTGCTCGTTGCCGAAAATTTTGCGGAAGGCGATGTCGTTTTTAACTTCTGCAAATTGCATAAATTGAATCTTTGTACAAAGATACAGGAATCAAGCAAAATCAGCAAATTCTTTGGCGTTAGTCTCATGTTATGTCCAGTGCTTCTTATCTTTAAGTCCAAACCAGTTTCAGTTGTTGTTCTTGTGATTTGGCTTTCTGTCCGTGATTGTGTTGGTCTATTTGGTCTGTGTCAAAGTTGCAAACGAGAGCTTCCACAACTGTCCGCCTGTTTTTAATGCTGCCGCCATTGTGATAAAAATGGTCCTTGGTAACCATGTTGAACTTGCTCCAAAACTTATTAATCATTTCATTTTCTCGCCAGTCGTTATGATGCCACGTTGAGAGAATAAATTTTGCTTTGGTTTCTGAAAGTAAGTTGAACAATAGTTCTTCGTCCTGTTCAGTCCAGCCGTTGTAATAGTCAACGTGTCTGCCGTAGTAGGGTGGGTCACAATAAATAATGTCGTTTTCTGTCGCCAGCGGAATGATGTCTTCAAACGACTTGTTATAAAATATCCAATTAGGTTCAGGTTGAATAATTTGAGAAACCGTTGCAACCTGATTGGTAATTTTAGTTATATATGCCTGTGCAAAACGGTCAGGTTTTTTACAAAAAGGAATATTCCAATTACCTTTGCTACCAAAACGCATCATCCCATTAAAACCTGCTCGTGACAGAAAAATAAAATCGTAAGGTGAAAATTCTCCACTGTTAAACCTTGAACGAACTTTTAAATAATGTTCATAACCGTTGTTTTCAGCTTCGCTTAACAGTTTGCCTTCTTGCTCCAAATATTGTCTCATTAAAGGTGCAGAAATAGCTTTGCTCTGTATCCCTTTGTAGAAGCCAACTACATGAGGATTTGTATCATTTAAGATTGCTTTCTTATAACCTGAATTAAATGCAACTACGCCCGTTCCTAGAAATGGTTCTATCCATTTTCCTTTTTGATTGGCTATACTTACCAAATCCTTTATCCAAGGAACGAGTTTGGTTTTAATGCCTTGACTTTTTATTGGTGGAACAATGACTTTCATGACTTAATTTTTTGAATTTCTTGTTACAATTTTATCCCATAAATCCGTTCTGCCTTTAAATTCTAAGAAGTCTTTGAGGTTGGTGATTTTTGTGGTCTTTCCTTCTTTGATCATTGTTGCAGACCCAAAATTTATCCAATATTCGTCAAACCATTCTTCACCAAGTTGGCTGAAAACGCCATTTTCATTTCGCAAGTCGTCAATGCTCAATGTAGAGCCAATGTTTGCCGTGTTACCCGAACCTTGTTTGTCGCTGGCAATTTTCCATTTTTCGGCTGCGAAAAAATCAAAGTCCTTAATTACAGAGGCGATAGACTTTAAGTTCTCGACGGTGGTTACCTCTCGTTCACCAATTTTCTTGTTTGGGGTTTCATATTCTTCTTGAAGTTCCTGAACTTGATAGACTTCGGTATCGGCAGGGTCGTCAGGATTTATATCTGACCGTGTGTAGATAACGCCCAGGCAGTAATGTCCTAAATATTGGTTGTAAGGGAATTGAATGTTCTTTTTCTTATCTCGTTCCTTGAAATAGCTGCCGTGGCTTCCCAAAGTGAAACTTGAAATACCGGTTTTCTTCCGATAAGTTGTTTTCAAGTCAACGGCAAATTTTACTTCTTCGTTTTCTTTACGGATAAACGTTAAGTCGGGATAATAATTTTGGTGTTCAGTCAATATGATTTTATATCCGATTTCGTCTGCAAATTGAAGGATTTGAGGAAAAATATGTATTTCAAGAATTTTTGAAACGATTTTGGTATCCGATGAGATTGTATAGATATTCTTATAAACGTCTATGAAGCCTTTCACCGACCAGTCGCCATTGTCGGTAGAAACGTATTTTTCTAACTTGGTCGTGAAATTATCAAGTGCTTTCTTAAAGTCCGCTTTGTATTTATCTTTTTCCTTTGCTGTCATTGGTCAAATTTACTAAAAATTTTGGTCTGTTTTTCTGTCTGTTGAAGTTAGTTCTGTCGCTCGGTAGCATCGGGCTTCAAAGTGCCTTTGCAAGTGGGCAAAGCTAAGCTATTCCATTCAAAATGTCAATACGAGGAGTGAAAAAATAAGCTATAGATGTAAGTAGGTACTCGGATGTTTACTTTATGCTATGAACCGCCGGATACGCGGTTGCCTGTACACTCCCATCAGCGTATCAGCGCCCCTGGCTAATTGTTTCCGGTCGTTGAGGGTTCAAGTCACACACATTTTGCAGCTTGGCGCAGTGGCGGATTTGGGAGCACAAAACTGTCAACACACCGCAAAAGTTGATGCGAGGTAGAATGTTCAATTAACCACGTCACCCGCCATTGGGCTAAAGGCCTGTTATGGGCTGGCTTTCTATTCTGCTGGTTGTTCTGCATAGTCATATTCTGTTTTAAACAACTCAACTTCTTCTTTCGCTATCACAACATCTATGTCAGCAATTACTGTTTCATCAATTATGGCAGTCGTCTCAATAAGAGTTTTCAGATTATTTTCAAGCCAATCTGAATTCCATATTTGTAATGTCTGGTTATTGACTTTTTCGCAAAGCTTTTCTGAATACTGTTTTTGTCTGTCGAGTTTGATAGTAAGTCTTTGAAGCCAAATTTTTATGTGCCCCGTGTTCGGGATTCTTTCAAATCTTTTGGAAACAAGGTCTAATATTTCATTTTTCTTGTCTGTCTCTGGCATTAAAGATAAAAGCTTACTAAGAATAGCCGAAGCAATCGGGTAAGTTCGTGGGTTTTTATACATAATATCAACCAAGATACTTACCAAAACAGTAATGTTCTGATTGGTCTCTGTTACTCCTTTAATCCTGTTGTAAAACTTTGATAATGCTTTTGATAAACTGCCTGAATTTGGGTGCAGTTCAGATAAGTTGTGAATAATCAATAGATGTTCTTGAATTCCTTTTGCTCCTTTTCTTGCTGACATCCAATATAGCTTATCAGACTTTATTGAATTTTTAATCACGTTGTTTGAAACAATTGTTTTTTGTGCATTCAATCGCATTCCAAGCTCAATTAAAATCTCAGTTAGTAATTTGGTAATATGTTCGGCTGTTTGAGGATTATTTGAGAAGACTCTATAATCGTCTCTATACCTGATTATTTCATAGTCCTGTATGTTGTCTTGCTGTATTCTGTCTGAAAGCTCTAAGTCTGCATATCCAAGAACCATTTCTGCTGTAAAATCCATTAAAACACTTCCCTGTGGAATTCCATTCGTTTGACCAAAAGCCATATCCTGTAAATGTTTATCAATTGAGTTTCCAATGAGGTTTTGGTCTCTTCTTTGTGCTTTTGCTACGGGTTTAGTATGAATAGCCCAAGGAACCGAGTGTGTGTATATTGAACCGTAACAGTCTGAAATATCCGTATGTAGAACATATTCGTATTTCAGTGCTAATTCCAAAGACTGTTGTTCAATTGCTTGCCACCATTGACTAATTGAAGTCGCTTTGTCCGACTGTTGGTCGTCCGAACGCAATGGCATACTGTAACATCTAATTTTTGGATTGGCTTGAAACTGAGCAAACCGAGCCACAATTACATTCCAATTTGTTTGTTCTGTGATTTTATGTACAAGTGAAACATAAAGTGCTGGGTGTATTAATTGGAATGGTCGCCAAGCAAATTTTCCGTCCCGATTATTTAAGAATTTATAGTTTACATCTTCAAATTCCGCTGGAAAATGTCTTTTTGTCTGTCCTGGTTCAACAGTATATGTAGAGTATAAAGTTGAAAGGTCTTGTCCACCAATATGATTTGAAACAGCATTGAGTAAATTTTCAAACACAAAATACGTTGGAAGGTCAAAGTTGAAATAGCTTTCTTCTTTGAGAAAAAATTGTCTTGCTTCTGTATGATTAAGGTCTAAAATTCTTGTCATTTGTTCTTGTTGAATTTTATCGGGTGTCGTCTTTTAAGCTTGCCCATAACGGCAGTCCGTGCAAAACCCCCGATTCTCGGCCATCCCTGACGCTGTCCGTACCCATTCCTGGCTATGCAAGCGTTGGTTGTAAAAACGCCGCTTGCGTATTGTTTTGGCAGTAAGAGGCTGCATAGCGCATCTGGTAGCAAAAATAAGAAAAATTGCGTTTTCAGTGTATGCCGTAGTAATACCCATAGGCCGGCGCGCCTCCTTTGTCATTAGCCCTTTCGAGAGGTATACTGAACTCCAGCCGGGTCAGATGGCCCAACTGATCCACAAACAGATCAATAACCCGAACAAAAGCATCCGAGGCGATGGCTTCCTCCAACAGACCCAAAGCCAATTGGGTCCGGTCGGTACCTTTTTTCTCTGATCGGATAGTTGGTGGGTTTGAGTTTTAAAGGTAGGGGTTTTTGGGGTGTTAGGCAAGTGGGGGGGCGTTTTTGTGCAGGCTGACGTGAGCATGGACGCTGTGCCGCCGTGCGTTGGCTTTGAGCGTTTGGCTTCGGCGGCATAGGCGACCATGCATTGTTGTCGGCTTATTATTCTATTTTCGGAGTGATTTGATGGCTTCTTTCACCTTTTTTATTCTGCCCCCTTCCTCGTTCATTTGAGAAATCACAAAACGAAGTAGGGTGTCTATCAACTCCGCCTTTCTCATGCATTCCTCCTCTGACAATTCATGAAGTCCACTCGATGCCGACTCATAGAGAAGCCTTAAAGGATTATCGCCAACATCAAGCAATGCTTTTGGAAGGTAAGGAGTAACCGAGTCAAGAAGTTTGCTCATTGAATGGGAATTGTTGTACTCATTCAACGCTTTTTCGACTTCCTCTTTACCGGCTAATTCAAGTTTGATTACGTCAGTTATAGTGTGTTTTATTACATCTTCTGTAATCCTTCTGAAATATGCAAAAGCACCAATTCCATATCCGGTTGAAAAATTCATCAACCCTTTTTTATAGAAGTCTTGATGTTCTTTTGTCAAATAATTCAGGATGTCTCTGCCCGGCGAAATTTCAAATGGCGGAAAGGCACCGATTTTTCGAGCATAAAACTGTGTCCCTTCGGCTGCGGGCGACTCTGTAAACACATTGACCATGAAATCAACTTTGTATTTCTGACAGAAAGCGCATACGCCTTCTAAATGAAACACAAAATTAATATTCCTATTATAATCTTGCCAATTGAAGGGTCTGGCGGGTTTATCTCCCGGCTTATTTCCGTAAAATGTTTCGTATTCAATTGGCAGTCTTAACTCAAAGGTCTGTTCTGTCTTATCAAACTCACAATAGCAATTCACTCGTTTTCTATTCCATTCCCATATTTCGTTGAGAGCGTTCGGAATTTCCTTTTTTCGATATAGTGGGTATTCGATTAGTAGTTGTTGAATTTCATTGTTCAAGTTTTGCTCAAAAACGGCTCTATTAAACATTTGCTCTGGGTTTATTTTTATTATTTTTTATATTTTTAGTTGCCGACAACGGAAAAATGTTTGCGAAGGGCGGGATTTAATAGCACTTCCCTTGCCCTACGCACAAAGTTTATAGAAAGCACAAAAGTCTAAATAAAGCACATTAGCCCGCCTTTTCGCAAACATAATGTTGGCGGATGCCGTTATTTTTATTACCTGTTACTAATTAATTTTACATTTTTCGCACAATTCCCCTGTTGATTAGTCCCAATTTCATAAGAAACAAGTTGCCCATTTTGCAGATTTTTCCAATCTAACCAATTAGAACAGTCTATAAAGTCATAACGATTTGCATAAATTCTTTCTTTGTCTGTTTCTATAAAAACAAAGTTTACGTCTCCCTTTGGTTTGCTTACATTGCCAATTTTTTTATCTCCACTAACTTCGTAATCAAGTAGATGATTAAAAGAAACATCATTAAACTTATCTGCATATTTTATAATAACTTTATGACACAAATGAGTTAAAGCTATTTGCTTTTCATATTTTAAAATGAGTGTTTTTACTAAATTTTTGTTCTTTTCAATCTCTGTGGTGGGGATAGTATTAATAAAACTATACAAGCAATCAACAAAGTTTTTAAGAACCTTGTAATCAATTATGTTCCTTTCAACACATTTTTCAAATGTTTCAAATGCCTTTTTGTAGTGATTTATAGCATTATCAATATCTGTTTCAACTCGTAATAAACTCTGACCAGTATTGGAATATAGACTGATAAGTTCTGTATAAGCAACCCTTGTATTTTTAGGGTCTAAATCTTTATTTGCGAGTAAATTTCTTAATATTTGTATTGCTTTGTTAAAATCTCTGTTATGATTATAACATCTTGCAAAAAGCAAAGACGTGTAGGGATGATTAGGGTTTTGCTCGTAAACTTTTTGAGCATAGATTAAAGCCTTATCACTATCTTCAAGATTGAATAATAAAAATTGGGCATAATAAAAAAGTAGTCTCAAATTGTTAGGTGCAATTTCAAGTCCCATTTGATAATCTTCTTCGGCACTTAATATATCACCTTGTGTTGCTTTGATAAATGCAGCTACCCTATATACCTCTGCATAGTTAGCATCTATATTTCTTGCCTCATTTACCTTTAGCAAGGCTTTTTCAAAGTCTGAGGATTTAGAGTAGCTCAAAGCTTCTGACAAGAACTTTGCAGCTATTTTTTGGTTTGCAGTTGCAAAGTCAAGTGCATTGATATTAAATTCATTGTAACGACTGTATTTTGTTATATCTTTTAATCCTTCTTCAAGAATTTTATATTTTTTTGTCAAACTTTTTACATATTCTGCATCAATTTGATAATTTTTTGATAAAAAATCTTTAGCAAAATCAGATATGTAATAATAGACTTCTTCCAAGTTATTAACATCTTTTATTTCTCTATTAATTAGAGTAGTTTTAAAAAGTTCTATTAAGTATTTACGAACTTCCAAAGGTTCAAAATTTGATAAATAAATAATCTCTCCTGTTGTTAGTTTCCTTCTTGATGCTCTAATTGTCTTTAAAATTGAGATTGCCCCATTACTCAGTTTCTCGTAAACATTTGTAAGACAAAAATTCAGTAAATTATCTTTGTTGGCTAAAACTTCCATTGGCGAAATCCCCATTTCAACAGTATTTACAAACCATTTTAAAGCAAGTGGATTAAAATACAATTTTTCAGAAATTTCAACTAATGTCTTTTGTGGAAGTGTTATTAAAGTATCACTATTTCTTATTCGGGCAATTTCACGAATTAATTTTGAAGCCTCATTTTCTGTGAGTCCATTTAGTTTTCTTGGGAATTCCAATTCACCTAACCCTATTCTTGATGTAATTAAGATATGACATTTTACTTGAGCTTTTCTTATAAAATCCCTTACTTCATCATTGTGTATAGTTTCAAGATTGTCAATAATTATCAAGGTTTTGAATAATTCTAAGTACTCTAAAATTGATGAAAGTTTATCTGTCGCAGATTTTTCACCTAATGTGTCTGATATTACATTTATCAAACCTGTGTAATCTGTTATTGTGGTGTAAATTTCTTCTATACCTTTTGCTGTTAGCATTGTAGTTTTGGCAGTTGTCCAAATAATTAATTCAAAAGGACATTTTTCATCTAAGTCTATAATATCATAAGCAACTTTTAGTGCAAGTGCTGTTTTTCCTATTCCTCCATCTCCAAGAACAGTAACAACTTTATTTGAGAAAACCAACTGTTTTACGTCATTGACATCTTTTCCTCTACCAATAAAGCCTGTTTCATCAAAGTCAGGAACTGGTAAATTATGAATAACCTTATTTGTTTGGCTACTAAATAATGTAGTCGGAAATTTTAGAGTTAGTACATAAGAAGGGTCTTTTTCAATTAAGTTTCTTGTTTCAATTGTTGCTTTCCATTCAATTGGGTCATTTGATTTTAACTTACTAATAAAATCATAGACAGTTGCAAAATCACCACCTAAGAGTGGTCTTGTGTGCATTACACGATTACGGATTGGTATGATTGAAACTAAGTCGTTAAAAATTAGATTAATAAAATCATTAGTTGGCTTGTTTAGAAATATTTTGTTTTTCTTGAGAATGACAAAAGTGTCTCCAAAATCTAAAAAGTCCACAATATCCTCCAAAGAGTTTTTATAATTAACTCCTTGATTTTCTTTATTAAATCTTTCTATGACTTTTATTTGAAGGTCATTATCTTGAAAAAAATGAATATCCTCGTGAAAAGGAGTAATATTTTTCTTTATTACATTTTTCAAGTCTATTTCTATTCCGTAAATAAAGGCTGCAAGTGTTAGCCTAACTTCTGTTATTTTTGCCATTTGTTTTGTTTTTTTACTGTTTAATGGTTATTTACGGTTTCCGCCAACTCATGTTTACCGCAATCCTTCCTATTGCTCCACTTGCGTCAACACACCCGAAATTAGTTGTATTGACGCAATGCAGATAATACAAAACCCGCATTGCGTGTTTTACTTAGTCGTCGTTGCGTTAATATCCGCTATGGACGCATCTGTTTCTCCGCATCTCCCGGTGCGCTTCTGCCCGGGCGCCTTTTAGCCACCATAGAAACTTCCTGCATTCGATTTTTTCACAGGAGGCCATGCTGGGGTTGTGCTGTGCAAAGCTAACAGAAGTTTAAAATAAAGTCAAGGGTTTTATGAAAAAAAACTGCACGGGTCAAGCCCATCTAAAGCGCTTTACGCCCAATCAGCTCAGATTTTCATTTTGCTACTTTCATACCCCTACAACTCTTGCATACCGCCAATAACCCTCCGCCTCCTGTAAAGCGCAATCTTCAGGCTGCCCCTACGGAGCAAGGACACTTATATAGCGCATCCGCAACCCATAGCTTACCGCCCCGCGTGAGGGATAGCAGGGAGCTCCCGCGACCGGATAGCCCGACCCCCGGCCCTTAGTAAACCCCCTCTCCGCCAGGGCATGGCGCCAAAGGGGCCGGGGGGCACGCCCAAAAATAGAAGGGAGGGGGCGGCAGGCTTGAGGGAGGCTGAGCGCCGGCAGGGGGCGGTACGCTGTGGGCGTACGCTGCAAGGGGGGCTTAGTACGCTGCGCATGAGGGGGATGGGCCGTGCGATATGGGACAAAAGTTGTATTATTGCGCGTTTTGTTCTCATCACGATAAACCGACAACTATGCTTCGCCGCTTTGTACTTATGTTGGCATTGCCTGCTGCCCTGGCGACGGCGGTCTGGGGCCAGCTCCTGTCGCCCGACCAGTTTTTGCCCCACAAGCTGGGCGAGATGTATACGCCCCACCACATGCTGGCAGACTACTTTGAGCATGTGGCGGCCAATAGCCCCAATGTGAAGCTCTCGACTTATGGCCGCACCCACGAGCAGCGCCCGCTGTTGCTGGCCGCCGTATCGACGCCCGAAAACTTGGCCCAACTCGAAGACATCCGCCTCAATCAGTTGCGGCGCGCGGGCTTAGTGGCAGGGGCCCCCGACCCGGCCCTCGACCGGGCCATTGTGTGGCTGAGTTTTACGGTACACGGCAATGAGGCGCCGGGTTCGGAAGCGAGCATGGGGGTGCTGTACGACTTGGCCAACAGCGCCGACGCCAACACGCAAGCCTGGCTACGCAATACGATAGTGCTGATAGACCCCTGCCTGAACCCCGACGGCTATGACCGGTATACGCACTGGTTTAGGGGGGTGGCCAACCGCCGCCCCAATGCGGCTACCCGCACCCGCGAGCATAATGAGCCCTGGCCGCGCGGCCGGGTGAACCACTACCTCTTTGACCTGAACCGCGACTGGGCCTGGCAGACTCAGGTGGAGAGCCGTCAGCGGATAGCTGCATACCGGCAATGGCTGCCCCACATCCATGCCGATCTGCACGAGCAGGGCTACGACAATCCTTACTACTTTGCGCCGGCGGCCCAACCCTACCACGCCTACCTCACGCCCTGGCAGTCGGACTTCCAACTGGAGATTGGCAAAAACCACGCCCGCTACTTCGACCGGAATGGCTGGCTGTACTTCACCCGCGAGGTGTTCGACCTGCTGTACCCGAGCTATGGCGATACGTACCCGATGTTTAGCGGGGCCATAGGTATGACTTACGAGCAGGCGGGCAACAGCAGCGGCGGCCGCAGCGTCAAGTTAGCCAATGGCGACACCCTCACGCTGCACGACCGGGTGCTGCACCACCGCACGACGGCCCTGAGCACGGTGGAGATTGCGAGCCAGAACGCCAAGCGGCTCACCGATAACTTTACGGCTTTCTACGACCGCGCCCGCAACAATCCCGTCGGGCCGTATAAAACATACATCATCAGGGGCAATAACGCGCCGGGCCGCATGCGCGCCTTAGTCAATTTGCTAGAGCTGAACGGCATTCAGTACGGCCGGCCGGCTTCGCGCTCCAGCCTCAGCGCTTTTGACTACCATACCGGCAAGACCACCACTCTGCAGATAGAACCTACCGACCTGGTGATCTCGGCTTTCCAGCCCAACTCTACCCTGGCGCAGGTGCTGTTAGACCCGCGCACTGAGGTGGCCGACTCGCTCACTTACGACATTACGGCCTGGAGCCTGCCCTACGCCTATGGCCTGTCGGCCTACGCCAGCACTACTGCCATTAAAGTGGAAAATGGCTATCCTTTTGCGCCCTTCCGGAACGCTACGGCCGAAAACAACCAGCCCTACGCGTATGTGGCGCCTTGGGAGTCGGTGGCCGATACCCGCTTTTTAGCGGCGGTGCACGAGGCCGGCATTGTGGCGCGCCGCGCCGCCGCGGCCTTCACGGTGCAGGGCAAGAGCTTTGCGGCGGGCAGCATTGTGGTGACGCGGGCCGACAACCGCAAGCGGGCCGACTTCGATAACGTGATGCGGGCGTTGACAACCCGCCACCAGACCAATGTACAGGTCGTAAGCTCGGGGATGAGCGCCAGCGGCCCCGACTTAGGCTCCGACGCTATGGCGCTGTTGGAAGCGCCCCGTGTGGCGGTGTTGGGCAATGAGCCGACCTATGCCAATGATTTTGGAGCCGTATGGCATTACTTCGAGCAAACGCTGGAGTATCCGGCGGATGTGTACGATGCCGAGGACGTGGGCCGGCTGCCCCTCAGCGACTACAACGTACTGGTGCTGCCCGAGGGCAGCTACGACTTCAGCGACGGCGACCTCGGCAAAATAACCGAATGGGTGCGCCGGGGCGGCAAGCTCATCGCCATTGGCGACGCCCTTAACGCGCTGGCGGGCCAAAGCGGCTTTGCACTGAAGCAAAAAGAAACGGAAGAAAAAGACAAGCCGGAGGGCGAGTCCATTCCTGTGAACGACCGCGAGCCCTATGCCGGGCAAGACAGGCGCTACATCAGTTGGATCAACCCTGGCGCCATCTTTAAGGTGAGCATGGATGCTTCCCATCCCTTAGCCAATGGATTGGGCAACACCTACTATTCGCTAAAAACCAGCACCCTGGCCTTTGCGCCCTTAGAAGACGGCTGGTCGGTGGGCCTCCTCGACGACAAGCCGGAGATCAATGGCTTTGTGGGCTACCATGCTAAAGAGCAACTGCGCAACACCTTGGTGTTTGGGGTGCAGGATATGGGCCGGGGCAGCGTCGTTTACCTCGTAGACAACCCCTTGTTCAGGGGCTTCTGGGAAAATGGCAAGCTGCTGTTTGGCAACGCGCTGTTTTTTTAGCGCTGCACTAACCGTATAATTCGTACACCACCTGGGTGCGATCATAGCCCAGCGTTGCGATCAGATTGGCCACTGCCTCGTCGATCATGCGGCTCCAGCCGCAGAGGTAGAAGACCACATCGGGGCGGCGCTGGGCATATTCATTTTTATACAGCTCGTGTACATAGCCCTTCACAACGGGGAAGGGGTAATCGGCCGGGTTGAGGTTTTCCTCCCTCGACAAGGCCACCGAATAGCGGAAGCCGGGCATGTCGCGTTGCAACTGCTCAAACTCCTCGCGGTAGAGGATGCCGTCGGCGGTGCGGGTACCGAAGATGAGGTGAATGTTGCGATGGGCTACCCCGCGCCGCCGGAGGTCGTGGAGCATGGCCCTGAAGGGCGCCACGCCCGTGCCGGTGCAGATGAGCACTAAGTCTTTATCGATGGTTTCGGGCAGCACAAAGCCTCCGTCGGGGCCCTTGAAGCGCAGGGGAGCGCCGGGCTTTACCTCTTCAAACAAGTAGTGAGTAGCCAGCCCTCCGTCGAGCCGCACAATACAAAATTCCAGTACCTGTCCGCCGTCGGGGGCGTTGGCAATGGAGTAGCTGCGCCAGCGCTGGAGGCGCTTTTGGCCTACGGGCAGGTCCATGGTCACAAATTGGCCGGCCCGGTAGTCGAGGGGGCCTTGTTCTATGGGAACCTCCACCCAAAAGCGGCGGGTGGTGGGGCTCTGATCTTCTATTCTGACGACGGTACCATCGTACCACTTCCAAGCCATAGCTGTTGGTTTTTGAGTTGGCGGCGCAGGGCTTGAGCCGAGAACTATAGAACAGATACAAGGTGGTTTTCGTTTAGGCGGCCGGCAGCCAAACGCTAAAACGGGCGCCCTTGGGGGCAGCGGCCTCCGACCAGATGCGGCCGCCGTGCTGAGCCACCACCCGGGCGGCATAGCTGAGCCCCAGGCCGTGGCCTTTCACATTGTGTACCGCTCCGGAGGGCGCCCGATAAAACTTTTCGAAGATGCGCTCCCGATGCGCTTCCGGGATGCCTGCGCCCTGGTCTTGAACCTGCATCAGTACCCCGTCGGGGCGGGCGTCGAGCACAATATCGATGCGAGGCGCCTCGGGGCTGTACTTGATGGCGTTGTCTAAGAGGTTGAATACCACCCCGGCTAAGTGGAAGCGGTCGGCCGTAACCATCAGGGCCGTTTCGGGGGCTTGTAGATGTACCTGAGCGCCGGTTTTTTCCAACTGGGGCCTGAGGCTGTCTAACACTTCCCTGAACAGTTCAACGAGGTTAAAAGTCGTTTTGCGCAGCTCGGGCGCTCGGGCTTCGAGCTGGTTGAGGGCCAGCACTTTGTTGACTAACAAGGAGAGGCGTTGCAGTTCGTTTTGAGAAATGGAGAGGTATTCCTCCGTGCGATCACGGTCGTTGAGGGCGTCAAAGTCGCGCAGGGCCTCTAAGGCCACGCTCACGGTGGCGATGGGCGTTTTGAGCTCGTGACTGACGTTTTGGATGAAATCATTTTTGAGGTCCATGAGTCGGCGCTGGGCGGCTAAGCTGCGGTAGGCTAAGCCAAAAGCTAAGGCTACGCAGCCAAACAACAGCAGTGCAAAGACAACCTCCGGTATCATCTGGCGCAATACCCAGCCCTGGTACCCGCCGATGCGGGCGTAGAAGCGCCGGCCGCTGGCCATATCGGTATAAGAGCCCGGCGTGAGCCATTGCAGGGTGTCGGCGGCAACCGTATCGGTGCTGATGCGATAGCTTACGCGCAGGCCCGAGGCGGCCATCGCCTGCTGAAAGCGGCGGGTGAGGTCGCGACCAAAATCGACCGCCTTCTCCTTTTCTTCCCGCAGGTTCAGGGAGTCGTCATCCGTAGTGACGACCATAGAGATAGCTCCCCTCAGCTCGCTGGGGTTGTCGGTTTCCTGAAGCGTCTCCTGACGGATGACCCTGATTTCCACCCGCGAGCTATCGCCGCCGGGCGGCGTCAGGCGCAGTTGTTCGGCATCGCCGATGAAAGCAAAGGCAGGGGCCTCCTGCATCGTAGTCGTTGCCCCGGCGGAAAAGCGCAATTGAAGGCTGTCTTCTCCGGGCCGCTGCCGGAATAGGAGCTGATCGAATAGCCCGCCTTCTACCTGGCGCACGGCGCTTACAAAGAGCAGTCCTACCTCCTTGTTGAGGTTGTTTTTTTCATCCTGGTAGGTATTGTACAGAAAAAAGCCCAAAAAGGCCGCCAGCAACATTAAGCTGGCCGCCATCAGGACGACGGGAATGTGGCGCCCCCCCGGGCGGCGCTTCGTGCTCTTCATACCACAAAAATAAGCGCTTTTACGGCCCTGAAGCGGGTCGTTAACCTTATTTAACCTTGCATCAAGGTTGGTTAACCTGCTATTCGGCAGGGCGCGCCTACTTTTGCCAAAAATATTTTTGCCATGAAACAAGTATTGCTGTTTGCAGGAGCGTTACTGCTCCATTTTACCTTGGCCGCGCAGGCGGTCAGCGGGCGCATCGTATATCAGGAGACGATCAAGCTCATGATCGAAATTGACGGGGCCGACGAGGCCATGCGCAATATGATCCCTCCCTCCCAATCGTATGCCAAAACCCTCGTCTTCACCGGGCAAGAGGCCATCTATCAGGATGGCGAAAAGCCCGGCGGCGATGTGGAAATCAAGCATGAAGAAAATGGCGCCGATATGCAGATCGTCATCAAGCGCCCGCTCAATACCCTCTACACCGATATGGCCAGCAACGTTACCCTCAATGCCCGGGAGTTCTTCGGCCGCGAGTTCCTGATCACGGGCGCGCCCAAAGATTACGCCTGGAAGCTCACCGGCGAGCAGAAAAAAATCGGCGAATACAGCTGCTTTAAGGCGCTGCTACAGGATACATCCCAGCAGGTAGCGGCCTGGTTTACGCCCCAGATTCCCTTAGGCATCGGGCCCGCCGGCTGGGGCAGGCTGCCGGGTATGATCCTGGAGGTAGACATCGACAACGGCCAGCGCACCATCGTAGCTACGTCTGTACAGCTCGGCGCCGTGGCCGAGGGCGAGATTGTAAAGCCTACCAAGGGCCGCGCCGTCACTCAGGCCGAGTTTGACGCCATCGAGGCCGCCAAACTCAAAGAGATGGGCGAAGTACATGGCGGCAATGGCCGCGGCGTGCGCATGATCATCCGCGAAGAGCGCAACTAACCTTTGTTTTTGTTGAAATCACCCGACTGTATATCATGAAACACACCATTGCTTTACTACTCCTCTGCGGGCTGTGCCTGGCGTTTGCCGGCGCTGCCCGCGCCCAGAGCGCCGACCTGCGCGGGCAGGCGGCCGACGAAAAAGGAGCGCCTTTGGTAGCCGCTACCGTGGCGCTGTTACAGGCCGCCGACTCGGTGCTGCTCCACTTTGCCGTTACGGATGCCCAGGGCGCTTACGCCATCCGACGGATTCCCCCTGGCCGCTACCTCCTCCAGATCAGCTATGTGGGCTACCACACCCATTGGCAGGCGTTAGAGGCGGGCGGCCAAGCTGAGCTCGACGCCGGCTTAGCCGTATTGCGGCCCTTAGCCCAAACGCTCGCTACCGTAGAAGTCAAGGCCGAGCATTCGCCTATCTCCATCAGCGGCGACACCCTCAACTACAACGCCAACGCCTTCAAGGTGCAGCCCGGCGACGTCGTGGAAGACCTCCTCAAGCGGCTCCCCGGCGTAGAAGTCGAAAACGACGGCACCGTAAAAGTACAGGGCGAAACCGTGCAAAACGTACTCGTCGACGGCAAGGAATTTTTCGGCAGCGATACCCGCATTGCCACCCAAAACCTGCCCGCCGACGCCGTTGATAAAGTGCAGGTCTTCGATAAAGCCTCCGACATTGCCGAGTTTACGGGCATCGAAGACGGACGCGAAGAAAAAACCATCAACCTCAAGCTCAAGGAGGGCAAAAAACACGGGCACTTTGGCCAGGCTGACCTCGGCGGCGGCTCCGACGGCCGCTACCAGGGGCGCTTCAATCTCAATCGCTTCTCGCCCGAAACCCGCCTCTCGGCCATCGGTATGGCCAACAACACCAATCAGCAGAGCTTCTCCATTCAAGACTACATCGACTTTATGGGCGGCATAGGCTCCTTTATGTCGGGCGGCGGCGGCCGCTTTCGCGTAGAGCTGGGCGGCGAAGCCGGCGGACTACCCGTGGGCGGCGGCCCCGTCAGCGGGGTGCAGACCTCCTGGGCGGGCGGCCTCAACCTCAATCGCGACTTCTCGGCCCGCACGGAGTTCAACGGCAGCTATTTTTTCAGCCGCTTCAGCAACGACCTTCAACGTAGCGCCACCCGCGAAAACCTGCTGGCCGACGGCCTCTTTGTGGCCCAAGACGACGAAGACCGCAGCAGCCTCAACCTCAACCATCGCTTTACTACCCGCCTCAAGCACCGCATCGACTCTTTCCAGCAGGTGATTGTGCGGGCCGATGGCGGCCTCAACGACGCCTTGCTCGACAGCCGCGGCTATGCCGCCACCTACGCCGGCCCCGACCGGCTGCTGCAAAACGACAACCAGCGCGACTTTAGCACTGCCGGCCTCAACTACCGCCTCAACGGCTCGGCCGTCTACCAGCGACGCTTCCGCCAGCCGGGGCGCGCCTTGGTGGCCAGCGTCGGCGGACGCCTCTCCGACCAGCAGCGCGACGGCCAACTGTCGGCCCTCAATCGCTTTGCCAACGCCGCCGATACCCTGCGCCAGCGCCAGGACTTCGCCGATACAGGCCAGGAATACAGCCTCTCGCTCACCTATACCGAACCCTTAGGGCGGCGGCGTTACCTGCAACTCAGCGCCTCCCGCCAAAATTTCGCCAACGAAACCCGCACCGATTTCTTCGACCAGGGCCTCAATGGCGAGACGCCCAACGACCAGCTATCCCGCTACTTCCGGCGGGGCTATACCTACGACCGCGCCGATCTCGCCATGCTCCTCAACCGCGAGAAGTTCTCCGTTACCGCCGGGCTGGCCCTTCAGCATACCCGCCTCAACAACCGCCTCCCCAACGAGGGCCAGTCGTTCAATACCGCCTTCACCAACCTGCTGCCTTCCCTCCGGGGCGAGTACGAGTTCAGCACCGGCAGGCGCCTCAACGTCGAATACCAAACCTTGGTACAGGAGCCAGCAGCCGAGCAGCTCCAGCCCATCGTCAACAATGCCGACCCCCTCAACATCTACGTTGGCAACCCCAACCTGCGCCCCGAGTATACCCACCAGCTCGACTTTGGCTATTTCCTCTACGACCAGTTTACCTTCACTAACCTGTTCCTATACGGCACAGGCGCCTACACGGCCCACCGCATAGCCGAGGCCGCCGTTGTAGACTCGCTCTTCCGCCGCACCCTTACCCCGGTCAATACCGATCGGGAGCTGTCGCTACGGGCCGGCCTCCAATTCAGCACCCCCATACGCCCCCTCAAAGTGGCGCCCCGGCTGCGCCTCAACACCGTACAGTCTAAGGGCATTCTATTTGTCAACGACGTTCAGAACGACGTAGTTCGCTCCCGCTACACCATCGACTTGGGTATCGAAAACCGCAACAAGGAGAAAATAGACCTGCTGCTGGGCTACCGCCGCTCTGAAAACGCCACCCGCTGGTCGGTCAGCGACGCCCTCAACCAGCAATACAACGACGAACAATGGTACGCGGAGGCCAGCATCACACCCTCGGCCCGCTGGGCCTTAGGCGCCGAGTTTCAGTACACCCGCTACTCCGAGGAGGCCTTTGGGCAGCAGCTCGCCATCCCGCTCTGGCAGCTCAGCCTCACCCGCTATGTGCTGGCCGGCAATAGGGGCCGCATCCGCCTCACCGTCTTCGACCTCCTCAATCGCAACAACGGCATCAGCCGCAGCAGTCAGCTCAACTTCGTAGAAGAAGAGCGCTACAACGTCCTCGGCCGCTACTTTTTGCTTAGCTTCGGCTATTCTCTATCGGGTTTCGACAAAAAGACCGGCGGCATAGAAATAAAAATGGAACGCTAAGGGAGCGGAATAGTTGTTTTTTTGGGCCACGCCGCAGGGCAGCTACTGCTTTTATCACCACGGGCGGCGCCGCCACCGCGTCTTCGCTGCGCTCTTCCGGGTAAACGCCCTCGTGTTACTCGGTCGGGTAAACGTGTTCCGCCCCGCCCTCGCTACACTCGGTCGGGTAAACGTGTTCCGCCCCGCCCTCGCTACACTCGGTCGGGTAAACGTGTTCCGCCCCGCCCTCGCTACACTCGGTCGGGTAAACGTGTTCCGCCCCGCCCTCGCTACACTCGGTCGGGTAAATCTTATGGGCCGGCATTGGGTCTATTTCCGGCTTTGGCTCAAGCCCGGCCGGCCCATACCGCCACGTCTTCGCTGCGCTCTTCCGGGTAAACTTCACCCCCTTGTCCGACGGTACGCGATGGCGAAGATGCTGTGGTTGTACAAGTTAAGATTCATAAATCTTGGCTTGTACAACCATAAGATGCGGCCTGTATTCTCATCCGGGGTGTCGATTGATGAGGCGCCTGCCGCCCCATTACTCTCGCTCAAAGGTATAGGTGGTTACCAGGGAGGCCTCCATTCCCGCAACTACAGTGGAGACTAACTTGTATCCCTTTGATTTAATCTTGTTCAGATTTTCATTGATAGCCATCAGATTGGTTGAGATATTGCCCAGCTTGGGCCCTCTCAATTCAATTTTTTCTACCGCCCCATCCTCCGCTACAATGGTTATATTATCACTCCATGGGCCGTGGCCTTCATAAACCCGCATGGTTAATATCCCGCCGCTTGGTTCCGTTTTGTGGGTAAAGCCTAAAATAATAACTGCTGTCATCAGTACAAGGATCGCGATGAAATAGTAGTTCTTTTTCATTTTAATGTTAGGTTTATACCTCGCGGCGCGAGGTTTTGTGTATAAAAAATAAAAAAGTGACTTGCAGAACAAGTCTATTGATGCTGATTCTTCATTTTCAATGTTATGTCGCCTATATTGTAGGTATATATTGAAGCCGGTAGAAATGAAAAAAACAATCCGTCTATGCGTTTAGTTCCCAACTGATCGATTGATGTTACTAAAGCATTTTGAAAATGGTTGCTCTTACAAAAACGTATTAAACTTTTTAATTCGCCGGGTCTTTCAAAATATCGATTACTCCATTTTATTTCAACACCCCATAAAGGTTTATATTTTTTATCATCAACAAGGACTAAGTCTACTTCACCCTCATTTCTTCCTTCTTTCCATCGGGCATAGGTTAAATCTAATTTTTCCCTGTGCATCCATTGCGACAATACCGCCGTCTCTACCATATTCCCCATTTCGTTATCTGTTTTGCTAATGGGTGAAAATAATGCCGTGCGCAACGACGGATTGGTCAGATAGACCTTAAAACTGGTTATCCGTTTTAGCCGTTTTGCGGTGATATCCACTTTGTTTAATACTTTTATCAAGAATGCCGCTTCTAAATATTCCAGGTATTTTCTCAAGGTATCTTTTTGTATGCCGCTTTCTTTACTCATTGCCTCATAAGAAAATTCATTCCCGGTATTGTAGGCTACATAGGTAAAAAATCTGTTTAACTCTTGAACATCTTTGATACCGTATAAGCTTGGCAAATCTCTCAATAACACTTTGTCCACGATGTCATTTTTTACATATCGGCCCATATCGCTTTGTATTTTTTCACTTAAAACAACTTCTGGATAACCCCCAAAGTTTAAGTAATGTACAAACTCTTTATTGAGCGCTTTAATGTCATGCGTAAGGCAATATGGTATTTGATTTTCTCCATAGTTGATGTAGCCATCGTAAATAAGATGGTCCATCCCTTTAAGATGAATATATTCTTGGAAGGTAAGTGGCGGTAACTTAAAATCGGTAAATCTTCCCGCTCCACTTTCCGTGCTGTGCCATTTTAGGGCAGCAGCAGCTGATCCCGACACAATAAATTTAGTTTCGGGATAAGAATCGACCAGCACTTTGAGGTGGCGTTCCCAATCTTTAAGGTATTGGATTTCGTCAAAAAAAACATAACAGCCGCTTAGATTGTCTTGATTGAGCGATTGTTTACAAAGATTTAAAATGTCTTCTAAACTTAAGTGTACGTATATCGGGTTATCTATACCAATAAAAAATATTTTTTGAGGGTTTATGTTTTCCACCAATAACTGTTGAATGCTATGAAATAGCATCACGGTTTTCCCGACACGCCTTGGCCCCATAAGAACCAAAGCTCTTCTTATGCTTTTTTCTACTACAAAAGGGTAAAACAAAGCAAAGTATAGCCTCTTAGCCATTCTGCTGTATACTTCCGGTATTTGTTTGTTAACCCACCAGGGATTTTCATACCGGAGCCGTTCTACTATTTTTTCTGTTGGGATAAGACTTCTTCCGCCCATAAAATCCTTTATTTGTGCAAAAATAGTAAAAATAAGCAGAATCAAATCTATCTATTTGACAAAAAAATGTAAAAATAAGCGGTATTGGACAAGGGGGTGAAGTTTTTACCCGGCTGAGGCACGAAGATTAAGCCGACTAGCGTAGCGACGGCGGACGGGTACCCGGAAGAGCGCAGCGAAGACGTGGTGGTAGCCGACTAGCGAAGCGACGGCGGACGTTTACCCGGCCGAATACAATGAGGACGTTTACCCGACCGAGTGTAACGAGGGCGTGGTGGTGGCGGTATGCGTGAGGCACGAGCGCATAGGAGGTTTACCCGGCCGAGCAGAACGAGGACGTGGGGAACACGTTTACCCGACCGAGTAACACGAGGGCGTTTACCCGGAAGAGCGCAGCGAAGA
>Ga0209573_1001253_pt1:0-20000 | contig 41032 bp, 30 predicted proteins | sample TNRBio252014_DNA_FD_185870 | JGI IMG/M metagenome (GOLD analysis project Ga0209573, IMG submission 185870) | Wastewater treatment Type I Accumulibacter community from EBPR Bioreactor in Madison, WI, USA - TNR Reactor_6/25/2014_ DNA (SPAdes)... | ecosystem: Engineered > Bioreactor > EBPR...
CCGAGAAGAGAAGCGCTCCCGCGAGGCAAGCGGCCTGGAGGGGCTCCGAAAAACCCGTCCCCGTGTAGGCCCAGAGCGGCGAGGCGAGAGCGCTTCCGGCCAATGCGAGCACCTCCCCCCTTCTCGAGGCGCCGAGAATCCCGGCGAGCTGACCGGCGGCGGTCGACGCCAGAAGGACGAGAAGGACCTGGAGACCGGCGAAGAGCGTCTGGGAGGACCGGGGGCCGAACGCAAGCTCCCACTCGTGGGCCGCGAGCGCGACCGGGACCTGCACGAGAGAAAGCCCCATTCCGTACGGTGATACCGCATCGCCTCCTGCACGCGGGACGGTGAAGACCTGGCCGCGGCCGATGCCGATCTCGCCCAGCTCGGCCAGGGCGACGGCGGTGTAGGCCATCTGCTGCTCGTCCGGGACCGAGCCGAGCGTCCGCTCGTCAACGGTTCCCGCCAGGGCGAGGGCGACCAGAACGACCGCGGGGAGGAAGATCCGCCTCCGGGTCTTCGCCTGAGCGCTGGCAGGCGAGCCCCCGGAAGCCGGTTGTCCCTTCCCGGGCCTCGCCTTCTCGTGTTTCACGATCCTGTCTCCACACCGAAAGGAGAAGGTGTCAATCAGGCTTCCTTCAGCCAGCGCCAGAGCTCGGGAATGGTCGGCCGCTTTCCGGTGGCCAGGAGGCCGGCCCGGAAGATCTTCGCGGTCGCCTTGAGGAGGAATGCGATCGTCGCGACGGAGAGGACGAGGGAGAGGGCCACCTGCCAGGCCGGCGGCTCCGAGACGAGGATCCGGATGAACATCGTCATCGGCGTGTAGATCGGGACGAGGGAGAGGACGACCGAGAGGTTCGAGTCGGGGCTCGTCAGGATCGGCATCATCAGGAACCACGGCACCATGAAGACGATCATCACGGGCGTCAGGACCTGCTGCGCCTCCTTCTCCGAGCTGACGATCGACCCACCCGCGGCGTAGGCGCCGACCGTGACGAGGTACGAGAGGACGAAGAAGACGACGAACCAGATCGCGACGACCGGACGGAGAACGGCCGAGAGGTCGAGCCCGGCAGCCTGCGCCTGCGAGAGGCCCGACCCGAGAAGGAGGCCGGCCATCGTCATCCAGACGGCGATCTGCGTCAGGCCGACGGCCGCCATCCCGAGGATCTTCCCGGAGAGGAGCTCCATCGGCGTCATCGACGAGACGAGGATCTCGACGACGCGGTCCGTCTTCTCCTGGATCACGCCCCGCATCACCTCCTGCCCGTAGACGAGCGACGGGATGAAGAGGAGCGCCATGAAGACCATCGCGACGAGGAAATTGCCCTCGCCTCCGGTCCGCTCCTGGCCCGACTTCGTCACCTGGACCGTCCGGACCGGGAGCGGCGCGAGGAGGAGCTCCACCTCCGACGGTTCCAGGCCCCGGGCCGAGAGCCGCTCCCGCTGGAGCAGACGGTTCACGACGCGCCCCAGACTCTCCTGCGCGAGGAGGTCGACGGCGGAGCGGCTGAAGTAGGTGAGGCTCGTGATCGGGCGTTCGAAGGCGTCGGCCGGGACGAGCAGGACGCCGTCGAGGAGCTGGTCCTTCGGTGTGCCTTCGCTGGCAAGGCGGGCGAGATAGGGGCCGACCGCGTTCTTCGGGTCGACGGCGAAGAGGTTGACGTACTCCGGGGCGATCTTCCCCGCCGGTGTCCCCCCGCGTCCCGCGCCTGCGCCCCGCGCGAAGGGAGCCTTGCCTTCCGGTGACTCGAGGACGGCGGCGATGCCGCCGAGCCGGCCGGTGCCGTCGAGGATCGCCACCCGCCGCTCTCCCATGCCCTTCACGGCGAGCAGGGCGGGGACGACCATGAGCGCCGCCAGGAGGAACGGCGCGAGGACGGTCATGACGAGAAATGACGGCTTGCGCACCGTTTCGCGGTACTCGCGTTTGAGAACGGCCCAGAGCTTCCTCACGCCGCCACCTCCGCCGGGGCCCCGCCGACCGCCTCGAGGAAGACCTCCTCGAGCGACGGCGCGACGACCTCGAACCGGAGGATGCGCAGCCGCCCCACCGCCGCGGCGAGGACTTCCTGCGCGTCGGCGCCGGCCTCGAGGCGGAGCTCGGCCCGGTTCGTGTCGATCCGTGCCGAGCCGACGCCCGGGAGCTGGGCGAGGAAGGCGGCCTCCCCCTCGAACTCGAGGTGGACCGCGTCCCTCCCGCCGGAAGCCCTCACCTCGGCGAGGGGTCCGGCCTTCACGACCTTGCCGTCGTGGACGAGGACGATCTCGTCGCAGAGCTTCTCCGCCTCGCCCATCTGGTGCGTCGAGAGGAGGATCGCCTTCCCTTCGGCCGCGAGCTCCTGGAGCAGGCGCCTGACGAGGACGACGTTCACCGGGTCGAGGCCGGAGCCGGGCTCGTCGAGGATGACGAGCTCGGGGTCGAAGAGGAGGGCGCCGGCGAGCTGGACCTTCTGCTGGTTCCCCTTCGAGAGCTCCTCCACCTTGCCGTCCCTCTTCTCCCAGAGCTCGAAGCGCCTCAGCCACCGCTCGGCGGAGGGGCGCATCGCGGCGGGGGAGCGTCCCTTGATCTCGGCGAGGAAGAGAAGGTGGTCGAGGACGCGCATTTTCCGGTAGAGGCCGCGCTCCTCGGGGAGGTAGCCGAGCCGGTCGCGCGCCTCGGCGACGCCGGCGCCGAAGAGCTCGACGCGGCCCCGGTCGGGGTGGAGGACGCCGGTGATCATCCGCAGGGTCGTCGTCTTCCCGGCGCCGTTGCGTCCGAGGAGGCCGGTGATGCGCCCCGCGGCGACCTGGAAGGAGACGCCGTCGACGGCCTTCACCTTCCCGTAGTGCTTCACGACGTCGAGGACGGAGAGGACTTGGCTCACGGCGCGGGATCTTACGCACCTCGGGGAGCCGGAGCGCGCGGATTCCCGGGCGTCAGGAGTTGTACCGCGAGCAGAGATAGCTGATGCCGACGCCCATGACCGCCTCCCACGCCTGCTCGACCTCTTCGGACCAGCCCGCGTCGCACGCCTTCACCGTCTTCAGGAGGCTGTCGAGCCAGAGGTCGTAGAGCTCGGCTCCGATCCGGAGCTGCCGGGCTCCGTGCCGTTCGGCGAGTGGCCCGAGCCACTTTTCCGGGCCGTCGTCCTCGTCGCGAGCAGCTTTGAGCATCGTGTCGAAGGATGCGCGCAGCATCTCCTTCTGCCGGTCGAAGTCGGTCCCCGCGAACTTCTCGCGCACCTTCGGGGACGAACCGAGGAAGTTCCCGTAGAAGATGTCGAGAAAGTCCGGATCTGCCAGGCAGCGCCCGAGGCTCTCTTCGAACTTTCGAAGCATTCCGGCATCCATCGATCGACTCCCCCGGGGCATGGTACCCGCAGAGGCCATCCCTCGAGCACGGAAAGGCGCCCTTCGCCCCGGTCCGGCGTCCATGGAGGTGCCGGAATCAGGCGCGCCGGATCGCCGCGACGGCGTCGGCGAGGGTGACGAGCCGCTCGGCCTCGAGCGCGTGGAGCTCCTCGACGAGATGGCCGTCGAGGACCACGACGCCCCTCCCCCCGGCCCGGGCCGCGCGCCAGGCGGCGAGGAGCCGCCGCGCCGCCTCGACCTCTTCCGGATCGGGGGCGAAGAGGCGGTTCGCGGCCTCGATCGTCCGGGGGTGGATCAGCGTCTTCCCGTCGAACCCGAGGTCCCGCCCCTGCCGGCACGCAGCGGCGAAGCCGCTCTCGTCGTCGAGGGCGAGGTGGACGCCGTCGAGGGCGGCGAGGCCGTGGGCGCGGGCCGCAAGGACGATGGCCGAGAGGGAGTGGAGGAGCGGCTCGCGGCCGGGGACGTGCCGGGCGCGGAGCTCCTTCGCCAGGTCGGAGGTCCCCGCGACGAGACCGGCGACGGCCGGGTGCGCTCCGGCGAGGGCGGCTGAGGCGAGAACGCCGCGCGGCGTCTCGATCGTCAGCCAGAGCGGGAGGCCGGGCGGCGCGTCCGAGCCTGCGAGGAGCGCCGCCGCGGCCAGGACGTCCTCCGGCGACTCGGCCTTCGGCAGGACGAGCCCGTCGGCCCCGATCCGGGCGAGAGCTGAGACGTCCGCCTCGAACCACTCCGTGTCGCACGCGTTGACGCGGACGAGGACCTCCCGAGGGGCGAAGCCCCCCTCGGCGAGCGCCACGACGACCGCGGCGCGCGCCGCCTCCTTCGCCTCGGGCGCGACGGAGTCCTCCAGGTCGAGGATCAGGCCGTCGCACGGGAGCGTCCGCGCCTTCGCCAGGGCCCTCGGGTTCGACCCCGGGACGTAGAGAACGGAACGGCGCGGCCGGACCGTCACTCGCCGCCCGCAGTTCCGAGGCCCGGCCGCGTCTCTCCCGCCGCCTGTGCCTTGGCCTTCCAGCGTCTCTCGAACTTCGCGAGGTCCACGACGCCCCTCACGTGCGTCCCTTCGCCCACCTTCTCGACGCCGTCGTGGGCGACGACCTCGAACGTCGCCGCCCTCTCCGTCACCGAGACGAGCTTCGCCGTCGCCGTCACGGTCATCCCGAGCGGCGTGGCCGCGAGGTGCGAGACGTTCACCTGCGCGCCGACGGTGGCCCACCCCTCGGGCAGGTATGGCTTCAGGACGTCCGCGGCCGCGACCTCCATGAGGTAGATCAGGAACGGCGTGCCAAAGACCGGCGGCATCCCTTCGGCCCAGTGGCCGACGGTGAGGTCTTCCGTCACGACGAGCGAGCGGGAGGCGGTGGCGCCGGGGGGGACGAGCGTGGCGAGGTCCATGCCGCGGATGTTAGGCCGGGACGGACCGCCGTTCGACGGGCGCGTCAGCGGGCCGCAACCGGTTTCGGATCGTCCCGAAGGGGCACGAGCACCTCGTTTTTCCGGAGGAACCACGGGGTCCAGGGCGGGTTGTAGCGCGCGTAGACCGGCGGCCCCGACGGGACGAACCCGGCCGCGTCGAGCGCGCCCAGAAGCTCCCTTGCGATCGCGTCGAAGCGTTCGGCTCCCCACGTTCCGCTGAAGGTCACGGCGGCCACGCGCCTCGCCGGGACCTCGCGGAGGATGACGCGCGGGTCGTTCGGCTTCGGAAGGGTCGCCATCGTGTGCTCGGAGGGCATAATGAACGCGACGGTCCACCCTTCGCCCGCCTTCTGCTGGGCGACCGGGGCGGTCATGGCGATTTTCATCCCGTCGCGCTCACCGGGGCGCCGCTCCTGGGCGACCGGGGCGGTCATGGCGATCTTCCGCCCGCCGTCGTTGCCGCCGAAGATGTAGCCGGCCACCCGACGAAAGCCCTCGTTCCCGCCCCCGCCGAATTCGCCCTCGACGAGCGTCTCGGCCACGACCTGGGGTTCGTAGAGACGCACTTCAAATCCGTCTCTCGTCTCGAGGACGCGGTGCTTCGGTTCTTCGGTCGCCATCGCCACCTCCGCGGCCGGCGCGAGGAGGAGAAGGGCGAGGGTCGCGGCCAGCCGTGTCGTTCTCATCGCTCCTTCTACGACGCCGCCGGCCCGCCGGACGCTCCCGCCGTAGACTTCCCGCCGTGACCACGCTCGGCATCGCCCTCGTCGTCGGCGTTCCCCTCCTCGTCCTTCTCGTCGTCCTCGAAGGGAAGAGGCAGGAGCGGATCTACGGCAGGCCCAGCGCCCGCCCGAACCTCGCCGGCGCCGGTCTCCTGGAGCTGCAGAAGCATCTCCAGGCCGACCGGCGGGTGGACACCCTCGTCGAGCAGGTGAAGGACGAGGCGGGGGAGACGCGGGAGGACGGGTCGCGGGAAGGGCCGCGGACGGGAAGGGGCGCCCGTCCGGGCGCCCCTTCGACCTGACCCTGGTTCGCGGAGCCCCGCCGCTCTCAGCCCTTCTTCCGGGCTTCCAGCATCCGCTTGCGCGTGAAGGCGATCAGGCCTCCGGCGTCGATGATCGCCTGGCGGGCCGGCGGGAGCGGGACGACGTCCCACGACTTCCCGGTCGTCCGGTTGACGACCTTCGCTCCCTCGACGACGACCTCGTCGCCCTCGGCGGCCTCGACGCCCGGGGCCGTGATGATGTTCAGGCCGAGGTTGATCGCGTTCTGGAGAAAGATCCGGGAAATGTCGCTGGCGACGATCGTCAGCTCCCACCCCTTCAGGCAGGAAACGGCCTGCTCGCGCGACGAGCCGCAGCCGAAGTTCTTCCCGCCGACCAGGACGGAGCCGGGCGGGACCAGCTTCGCGTTCAGCTTCGTGTTGAGCGCCGGGTCGTTCGCGAAAGCGAACTGGGGCGTCTCGGTGGGGAGGACGGTGGCCATGTAGCGGCCCGGGTAGATGACGTCGGTGGAGACGTCGTCCCCGACGACGAATGCGACCTTGCCCATGTCAGTTCCCCTTCCGCGGGTCGGCCAGGACGCCCGCGACGGCCGAGGCGGCGGCGACGGCGGGCGAGCAGAGGTAGACCTCCGACTTCGGGTTTCCCATCCGCCCCTTGAAGTTGCGGTTCGTGGTGGAGACGGCGACCTCGTTGTCGCCGAGCGCCCCTTCGTGGACACCGAGGCACGGGCCGCAGCCGGCGTTCATGACGACGGCGCCGGCCTTCATGAAGTCGGAGACGTAGCCCCGGTCGAGCGCCTCCTGGAAGACGCGGCCGGAAGCGGGGAAGACGAGCATCCGGGTGCCCTGGGCGACCTTCTTTCCGCGGATGATGTTCGCGGCGGCCTCGAGGTCGTCGATCCGGCCGTTCGTGCAGGAGCCGATGACGACCTGGTGGACTCTCACCCCGGCGACCTCGGAGATCGGCTTCACGTTGTCGACCGTGTGCGGGCAGGCGATCTGCGGCTCGAGCGCCCCGACGTCGATCGTGACGACGCTCTCGTAGACGGCGTCGGCGTCGGGGACGACCGGTTCGATCGGGTCGGTGACGCCCGCCTCCTCGCGGAGGTAGCGGATCGTCTCCTCGTCGGCCGGGACGATGCCCGACGTGGCGCCCGCCTCGACCGACATGTTGCAGACGGCGAGGCGGCCGGAGGTCGACATCTTCCGAATCGTCTCGCCGTGGAACTCGAGGACGCGGAAGTTGGCGCCCTGGGCCGTGAGCTTGCCGACGACGTGGAGGATCAGGTCCTTCGGGCCGACGTGCGGGCCGAACTCTCCGTTCACGACGATCTTGATCGTCGGCGGCACCTCGACGTTGAGGGCGACGCCGAGCGTCCAGACGGAGGCCATCTCGGTGGCGCCGATGCCGAACGAGAACGCGCCGAGGGCGCCGTGGCTCGTCGTGTGCGAGTCGGTGCCGACGACGACCTGCCCGGGCCTCACGTAGCCGTACTCGGGGAGGATCTGGTGGCAGATGCCGCCGACGTCGCCCCGGATGTCGTGAAAGCGCGAGATCCGGTGCGCGTCGACGAACTCGCGGATCTTCTTCTGGTTCGACGCGGTCTTCGGCGACTCGGCCGGAACGCGGTGGTCGAAGATGATCGCGATCTTCGAGACGTCCCAGGGGTGGGCGGTGACGCCCGTCCCCTCGTAGATCTCGAGGAACTGGTTGATGACGAGCGCGGCGTTCTCGTGGCTCATCGCCACGTCGACGCGCGGCTCGACGACGTCCCCGGCGCTGACGGCGGGGAGGCCCGCGGCGCGCGCCAGGACTTTCTCGACGACGGTCTTGCCCATGGAGGTCTCCTTACACGACTCCATCGGCCTTCAGGCGCGCCACGTCGCCCGGGACGTAGCCGATCCGGCCGAGGATCTCTGCGGTGTGCGCGCCGAGGCGCGGAGGCGGCGCGTCGATCGACCCGGGGGTCTTCTCGAGCTTCGCCGTGAGATTGAAGAGGGGGAGCGTCCCGATCCCGGGGGTCTCGACGTTCTCGAGCGTTCTGCGGTGGACGACCTGCGGCTGCTTCAGCGCGGCCTCGAGCGAGAGGATGTCGCCCGACGGAACGTCCTTCGCGTTGAGGAGGTCGACCCACTCGCCGGTCGGCTTCTCCGCGAGCTTGCCCTCGAGGAGCGGCGTCAGGGCGTGGCGGTTCTTCTTGCGCGTGTCGCGCTCGGCGAACCTCGGGTCCGCCTTCAGCTCCGGGACGCCGAGGACGTCGCAGACAGACTCCCACTGCTCCTGCTTGTTCGCGGCGATGTTCACGAACCCGTCCTTCGTCCGGAACATCCCCGACGGCGCCGCGGTGAAGTTGTCGTTGCCGATGGCGGCCGGAGGCTGCCCGCCGATGAGGAGGTTCGCGGAGACCCACCCCATGAGCGGCATGATCGAATCGAGGAGAGCGACGTCGATCGCCTGTCCATCGCCCGTCCGCTCGCGGTGGAAGAGCGCGGCCATGATCGCGAACGCTGCGTTCATCCCGCCGACGGTGTCGCAGACGGGGAAGCCGGCCCGGAGCGGGTGGAGCCTCTCGTCGCCGTTGACGTCCATCTCGCCCGAGAGCCCCTGGATGATCTGGTCGTAGGCGGGCTTGTCGGCGTCGGGGCCGTCCTGGCCGAAGCCGGAGATGGCACAGTAGACGAGGCGCGGGTTGATCTCGCGGAGCGTCTCCCAGCCGACGCCGAGGCGCTTCATGACGCCGGGGCGGAAGTTCTCGACGACGACGTCGGCGGTGGCGGCGAGGCGCTTGAAGATCTCCTTCGCCTCGGGCTTCTTCAGGTTCAGCGTGAGCGACTTCTTGTTCGCGTTCTGCGCGAGGAAGCTCGTCCCCATCAGCTCCTTGTTGAGCTTCGGGACGTTGCCGAGCTTCCTCGCCAGGTCGCCATCGGTCGGGTTCTCGACCTTGATCACCTCGGCGCCGAGAAGGGCGAGATGGAGCGTGGCGAACGGCCCCGAGAGGACGTTGGTCAGGTCGAGGACGACGACGCCTTCGAGGGCCTTCTTCGTCATGCCGGGGTCTCCTGTTTCCGAAGCTGCGGCGCGGGGCCGGTCCGGTGGACGCGTCCGGGCATCTCACGTCCGAAGAACGCGGCGACGTCACGCGCGACCTCGATGAGGTGCCCGAGGTCGACGTCGGTCCTCTTCCCGTCGCGCTGTAGGGTGTGGACGAGGTCCTCCGTGGCGACGTTCCCGGCGGCGACCTTCGTGAAGGGGCAGCCGCCGAGGCCGGCGAAGGAGGATTCGAGCGAGACGGCGCCGGCTCGCAGGGCGGCATAGATGTTGGCCATGCCGGCGCCGTAGGTGTCGTGCAGGTGGCAGGCGGCCTCGATTCCTGGGTGGAGGGCGAGGAGCTTCCCGTAGAGCCGCTCGACCTGCTCGGGGTACGCGTGCCCGGCCGTGTCGGCGAGGGCGATCGTCAGGAGCCCGGCGTCGACGTAGGCGCGGGCGATGTCGATCACCCGCTCCTCCGGGACGTTCCCTTCGAAACCGCAGCCGAACGCCGACTGGACGGAGACCTGGACTTTCCGTCCAGCCTCGACCGCGCGCTTCGCCGTGGAGACGATCCGCTCGGTCGCTTCGGCGGTCCCCATGCCGGTGTTCTTCCGGCTGTGCGTCTCGGAGGCCGAGACGCCGAGGCAGACCATCTCGACACCGCAGGCGAGGGCGCGGTCGAGCCCCTTCTCGTTGAGGACGAGGCCGGAGTAGACGGCGTGCCCCTTCCGCTCCCTGCCCGGAGCGGTGAGCCGCCGGAAGAGCTCGTCGGTGTCGGCCATCTGCGGGACCTTCTCCGGGTGGACGAAGGAGCCGACCTGGACGACGTCGAGCCCCGCCTCGCAGAGCGCGTCGATCCAGCGGATCTTCGTCTCCGTCGGCACGACCATCGTCTCGACCTGGAGCCCGTCGCGGGGCCCCACCTCGTGCAGGATGACGCGCCCCGCGCTCATCCGGGCACCCCCTTCACGCGGCGCCGGAAGGCGCACACGTGGAAATGGAGGTCCGTCACGTCACAGGGCCCGGGCGACCGCCTCACCCATCTCGAGCGTGGTGGCCGAGCCTCCCATGTCGTAGGTGCGGACCCTCCCTTCGGCGATGACCTTCGCGACGGCGGCTTCGAGGCGGACGCCCTTCTCGGTCTCGCCGAGGAAGTCGAGCATCATTTTCGCCGCGAGGATCGTCGCGATCGGGTTGACCTTGTACTGCCCGGCGTACTTCGGCGCCGAGCCGTGGCTCGGCTCGAAAACGCCGAGCTTGAGGCCGATGTTCCCCGAGCAGCCGAAGCCGAGGCCGCCCACCATCTGGGCCGCCAGGTCGGAAATGATGTCGCCGTAGAGGTTCGGGGCGACGAGGACGTCGTAGCTCATCGGGTTCTTCAGGAGCCACATGCAGATGGCGTCGATGTTCGCGTCGTCGACGGCGATCTCCGGGAAGTCGGCCGCGACCTTCTTCGCCTCCTCGAAGAAGAGGCCGTCGGTGGCGCGGACGACGTTCGCCTTGTGGACGATCGTCACCTTCTTCCGGCCGAACTTCCGCGCGAACTCGAAGGCGGCGCGGACGATCCGCTCGGATCCCTTCCGCGTGTTGATCTTGCAGGAGACGGCGTACTGGTCGCCCGGCAGGCCGGCGAAGTGCGCGAAGGGCTTGCTGAGCGCGCTGAGCGTCGTCGCGAGCGCGTCGGGCACGGGCGAGAACTCGACCCCGGCGTAGAGGTCTTCGGTGTTCTCACGGAAGATGACGAGGTCGATCGCGTCCTTGAAGTTGAGCGGGTTGCCCGGGTAGGCCTTGCAGGGCCTGAGGCAGATGTAAAGGTCGAACAGCTGCCGCATCCTGACGATCGGGGACCGGTAGGTCAGTCCCGTTCCCTTCAGCTCGGGAACCAGCTCCTCTTCCGCCGCCTTGACGGGCTTGCTCGTGATGGCTCCGAACATCGCGGCGTCGGAGGCCTTCAGGAGGTCGATCGTCCGCTGCGGGAACGACTCCCCCTCCGTGCACCAGAACTCCCAGCCGATGTCGCCGTGCGTGTAGACGGCGTCGAGCTTCAGGGCGTCGAGGGTGATGCGGGCGGCCTCCATGACCTCCTTGCCCACCCCGTCTCCCGGCAGCCATGCGATCTTGTAAGCGCTCATCGGAATACTCTCCCGGCGCGCGCCCTCGAGGAGCGCTTGCGCATCGGAGAGTCTATCTCTGCGCCGGGCCTTCGTCGCCTGCGAGCACCTCGAGGAGGACTGCCGTCTCGTCCTTCAGGGACGGCAGGAGACGCGCGGCCTCGTCGAGCCCGCCGGGTTCGGCCGAGAGCTTCTCCATGCGCGCGCAGAGAGCCTCGACGCGGGCGCCTCCCAGCGAGGAGGCGCTCGACTTGAGGCTGTGGGCCGCGCGCCGGAACGACTCGGCGTCGGCCGACGTCGCGGACCGCTCCATCTCCTCGACCCGGAGCGGCGTGTCGCGGCGGAAAATCTCGAGGAGCGATGCGAGGAACCCCTCCTCGCCCGGCCGCTCGAGGCCTTTCAGCGCCCGCAGGGGCCCCGGGACGAGGACCGGGAGGGCATTGGCCGGGGGACTCCGCCGCGTCCTGCGCGGTGCCCTCCGCAGGGCCGCCGCCAGGTCGTCGACCCGGACGGGCTTCGAAAGGTAGTCGTTCATCCCGGCCGCAAGGCACTTCTCCGGGTCGCCGGTCATCGCGCTGGCCGTCACGGCGACGATCCAGGGCCCCTTCTCGCCCGGGCCGAGGGCCCGGATCCGCCGGGTCGCTTCGAAACCGTCCATCTCGGGCATCTGGACGTCCATCAGAACGACGTCGTAGCTCTCCCGGCGGACCGCTTCGAGGGCCTCGCGTCCCGTCGTGGCGACGTCGGCGGCGTAGCCCATCCGGGAGAGGTAGGACAGTGCGACCTTCTGGTTCACGACGTTGTCCTCGGCGAGGAGTATCTGCAGCGGGTGCGTCCGGGCCAGGTCGCTCGGGAGCGTCGGGGCGGCGCTCCTGCGCCGCCGTCGGCTGACGCTGTCGTCGCGAAGCCCGGCCAGGGCGGAAGCGAGAGAGCGGGGTCTCACGGGGCGGGCCAGGGCTGCGACGAAGGTACCGCGGGTCCCACCGGCCCGCCGGCCCCGGGACGTGACGAGCAGGAGCGGAAGCTCGTCCGCGTCGCGGCTCAGCCGTATCGCCTCGGCCAGGCGACGGCCGTCGAGCCCCGGCATCTCCTCGTCCAGCAGGCCGACGTCGAACGGCTCCCCGGCCTCAATCCAGGAAAGCGCCTCCTGAGGCGAGGCCGTGGCGCGGACCACCATTCCCCACGACGAGAGCGTTTCCGAGAGTGCCTCCCTCGACCCCGGGGCGTCGTCGACGAGGAGAACCCTCTGCCCCACGAGGCGGCCCACGCCCGGGATGGCCTCGCTGATGGTGGGCGGCGGCCCCACGGCCGCGACGAACGTGACCCGGAACGTCGAGCCCAGGGACGGGTCGCTCGAGACGCTGATTCCGCCGCCCATCCTCTCGGCGAGGCCTTTGCAGATCGCCAGACCCAGTCCCGTCCCGCCGAACCGGCGGGTCGTCGAAGGATCGACCTGGCTGAAGCTCTGGAACAGGAGATCGAGGCGCTTGCGAGGGATGCCGATCCCGGTGTCGCGTACGAGGATCTCGATCTCCCGCTTCTGGTCGCCGGTCTGCTTCGAGGAGGCCCTGAGGACGATCTCGCCGCTGGGGGTGAACTTCACGGCGTTCGAAAGGAGGTTCAGGAGGATCTGCCGGACGCGGGTCACGTCGCCCTCGAGGGTCGCGGGAACGGAGGGCTCGATGCGGAAGGAGAGGTCGACGCCCTTGGCCGCCGCGGCCGGCGCGACGAGGTCGAAGGAGTCCTCCACGGCGTCCCGGAGCGAGAAGGGGCGGCTTTCCAGCTCGAGCCTCTCCGACTCCATCTTCGAGAAGTCGAGGACGTCGTTCAGGAGCGTCAGGAGGGTGTCGCCGCTCGTCCGGATCGTCTCGACGTAGTCCTGCTGCTCCGGCGTCAGGGACGTCTCCAGGAGGAGGCCCGCCATGCCGATGACCGCGTTCATGGGCGTCCGGATCTCGTGGCTGATGTTGGCGAGAAATTCGGTCTTCGCCCGGCTCGCCGCCTCCGCCGCGTCGCGGGCCGCCGTCAGCTCTTCTTCGACGCGCTTGCGCCCGCTGATGTCGGTCGAGATCGAGACGAAACCGTCGACCGCGCCGCCCCGCAGGAGGATCGACGTTCTCAACGCGACCCAGAGGACCTCCCCCTGCTTCGTCACGTTGAGGATGTCCCCCTGGAAGCCTCCGGCCCGGGTCGCCGCGGTGATCTTCTCGGCGAGACCGGGTGGGTTGACGTCGCCGAGGAAGAGCCGCCACGGCTTTCCGAGGAGCTCGTCGCGGGTCCAGCCGGAGCGGGCCAGGACGGCCTCGTTGACCCAGGTGAGCTTTCCTTCGATGTCCGTCACGAGGACGAAGTCGCCGATGGTCCGCGCGACGTGCTCGAGGAGGGCGAAGTCTCCCTCGGGGGCGTACGAACCGCCCGGGCCGGGTTTCACCAGGCGAGCTCGAAGACGCAGGCCGGGGCGCCGTCGGCCGCGCAGGCGGTGTGGCGGACGACGATGGGGCCGGGGGCGTGCAGGAGGCGGAGCGCCTCCTGGTAGTAGCCCCGGCCCGAGATGCAGTAGACGGGCGAGAACGCCGATGTGTTCTCGATCCGCACCCGTCCCGAGCTGTCGCCGAGCCGCTCGTAGGCCGATCGGCCGAACGTCTGGAACTGGTGGTGCAGGACGGTCATCCGCTCGAAGAACCGGTGGGGCTCGCCGCTGATGAAACCCTTGTAGACGCCCGTCAGGTTGAGCGCGGCCGAGTGGCGTCCGAGGGCGAGCCAGGTCTCTTCCGGGTCCGGACCGGCCGCGGCGGCGATCGCCCGGTCCAGCTCGATGAGGGCCGAAAAGGGGACCCAGTCGGTGGGGAGGACGGGCCTGGAGAGGAGGGCGAGGACAGGGGCCGAAAGACCCTGCTTCACGGTCTCGAATCCCGGCCCGAAGCGGTTCGCCGCCCAGCTCAGGTGGGCCCTCAGCATCGTCCCTTTCACCGACGCCTTGTCGTCGAAACGGTCGGGAGAAGGTCCGCTCATGACGCGTGGAGGTTATCGCGATACTGGGGAGGCGGCACCCGTGGCCACGTCCGGCCCGCGGCTGCCGGGTTCCCGTTTCGGGTACCTGGTCGCGACGTAATCGTCGACGAGAGCGCGGAAGGCCTCGGAGAGCTCCTCGGGGGAGCCCTTCAGCGTCGTGAACTTCTGCCCGTCGACGTAGACCGGGCAGCTCGGCGCCTCGCCGGTGCCGGGGAGGCTGATGCCGATGCTGGCGGCCTTGGACTCGCCCGGGCCGTTCACGATGCACCCCATGACGGCGAGGGTCATCTGCTCGACCCCCTCCCTCTCGATCTTCCAGCGCGGCATCTGGTCGCGCACGTAGCCCTGGATCCGCTCGGCCAGCTCCTGGAACGTCGTCGACGTCGTCCTCCCGCAGCCGGGGCACGCGGTGACGCTCGGGGCGAAGGCGCGGATGCCGAGCGCCTGGAGGAGCTCGCACGCGGCATACACCTCCTCGCGCCGGTCACCGCCGGGGCGAGGGGTGAGGGAGACGCGAATCGTGTCGCCGATCCCCTCCGCGAGGAGGACCCCCATCGCCGCGGACGACCAGACGAGGCCCTTCGTCCCCATCCCGGCCTCGGTCAGGCCGAGGTGGAGCGGCTGGGCGGTCCTGCCGGCGAGGTCGCGGTAGAGGGAGATCAGGTCGCGGGGGCGCGAGACCTTGCAGGAGATGACGATCTGCTCCCGCGCGAGGCCGCATTCGAGGGCGAGCTCCGTCGACTGCAGCGCCGAGAGGACCATGCACTCGTTCAGGATCTCCTCGGAGGTCCGGCCGAGGTCCCGGTCGGTGTTCTCCTGCATCTTCGAGAGGACGAGCTCCTGGTTCAGGGAGCCGCCGTTCACGCCGATCCGCACGGCCTTGCCGTTCTCGCGGGCGATCGCGCAGATCGCGGCGAACTGCTCGTCGCGCCTCCGACCGGTGCCGACGTTGCCGGGGTTGATCCGGTATTTGTCGAGCGTCCGGGCCATCTCCGGGGTGCTCCTCAGGAGCGTGTGGCCGTTGTAGTGGAAGTCGCCGATGAGGGGAACGTCGCACCCCTCGGCGTCGAGTCGCCGTCGGATCTCGGGGACCGCGGCGGCCGCCTCGGGGAGATTCACCGTGATCCGGACGAGCTCGGAGCCTGCCCGGGCCAGCTCGAGACACTGCTTCGCCGTGGCGGCCACGTCGGCCGTATCGGTCGACGTCATCGACTGCACGACGACGGGCGCCCCGCCTCCGACGGTCACCTTGCCGACCTTTACCGCCACCGTCTCGTGGCGCTGGAACTTCGTCGTCACGGAAGACCTCCCGCGGGGTCTGCCCCGCACGCCCGGGTGACGTTAGCAGAGGGTCCCGTCGTTTTCCGGGAAGGCCCCCCTCACTGCGCCGCGTGCATCAGGACGCGCTTGAACGTGAAGAAGTACGGCTGCTCGTGGGCGAGACGGGGAAGCAGGCGTCGGCGGTAGGTCTCGAGGAACTGCTCGTACAGCTCCGGTGAGAGGCGCGACTGGTACTCGGTGAGGATCGAGCCCTTCACCCACTCCACGACGCTCTCGGGCGATTCGAGGAGGTGGCCGTACACCACGAGCTTCACGGACTGGCGGGAGAAGCCGAGGCGGTGAAAGAGGGAGGCGTACGCCTCCACAGGCAGGAGATTGTTCGGGAGGACGTACGTGCCGAGTGCTTCGGCGAACGGCTCCTCGCGGGCCACTTCGCGGGCGGTGACGTGCGTCGGATGGTCCTGGTTTGCGGGCAGGTGGACCGCCATCTGCCCGTCCGGGGCGAGAAGCGAGGCGAGACGCGGCCAGAGGTCCTCGTGCCCCTCGACGAAGTGGAGCGCGGCATTGGAGAAAACGAGGTCGTAGGGACCGTCCGGGACGAACGACTCGACCGTTCCCTTCTCGAACCGGAGGCCGGGAGCGGCGAAGGCGGCGCTCTTCTCCAGCATCTTCGCCGAGCGGTCGAGCCCCAGCGTCTCCCGGCAGCCGAGCCGCTCGTGGAGCTGCCGGGTCAGCTCCCCCGTGCCGCAGCCGAGGTCGACGGCGCGCATTCCGGGGCGGGTCTCGACGAGGTCGAGGAGGTCGAAGAAGGGGGCGCTCCTCTCGCGGAGGAACTTGGCGTACTGGCCGGGATCCCACGAGTCGGCGGTCATGGTCCCGATCGTAGCGGACGGCGTACCATGGGATGCGCGTGTCTGCTGCCAAGAAGCGACTCCTCCTCTACGGCGCCAACGGCTACACCGGGCGGCTCATCCTCGACGCCGCCCTCGCACGTGGCCTTTCCGTGACGATCGCGGGCCGGCGCCCCGACGCGATCGAGCCCCTGGCCAGCGAGCGCGGGGTCCCGTTCGAGGCCTTCGGGCTCGACGAATCACCGCGGCGCCTCGCGGAGCGTTTCTCGCCGTTCGGTGCGGTCCTCCTGGCCGCGGGCCCCTTCTCGAGGACGAGCGCCCCGGTCCTGGCCGCCTGCCTGAAGGCGCGGGTTCCCTACCTCGACGTCACGGGAGAGATCGGCGTCTTCGAGTCGGTCTTCGCGCGGCACACCGAGGCGGTAAAAGCGGGCGTCGTCCTCCTCCCGGGGGTCGGGTTCGACGTCGTCCCCTCCGACTGCCTCGCGGCGTCGCTCGCGCTGGCGCTTCCCGGCGCCGTCCGCCTCCAACTCGCCTTCCGCGGCTTCGGGATCTCGGCCGGAACGGCCCGGACGATGATCGAGGGGCTTCCAAAGGGAGGCGCGGCGCGCATCGACGGAAAGCTCGTCTCCGTGCCCGTGGGGTGGAAGGCGAGGACGATCCCGTTTTCCGACAGACCGCGGTACGCGGTGACGATTCCATGGGGAGACCTCTCGACCGCCTACCGCTCCACCGGGATCCTGAACATCGAGACCTACATGGCGATGGCTCCGGCGCACGTCTCGGTGCTTCGGTGGAGCCGGTCGCTGCTCCCGCTGGCCGGGTTCGGCCCGTTCCAGGCCCTCCTTTCGGCCTGGGCGAAGAAGGGGATCGCCGGGCCGACCGCCCAGGAGCGGGCCCGCGAGCGTTCGCTCCTCTGGGGCCGGGTAGAAGACGGCGAGGGGCGTGCGGTGGAGGGTACGGTCGAGACGCTCGAGGGCTACACGCTCACGGCCGAGACCGCCGTTCTCGCGGCGGAGCGGGTCCTTCGCGGGGGCGTGAAGCCGGGGGCGTGGACGCCCTCGAAGGCCCTGGGACCCGGCTTCATCGAGGAGGTCCGGGACACGAAGCTGACGGTCCCGACGCGGGCCGACGGCGCGCCGCCGGGGAAGAAACAGGGCGCGCGAAAGGGCTGAAGCCCGGGCGCCTCCCTGCCGGGGCCACGTGTCGCAGAATGCGGTCGGGCCGTTCGCAGCGGCCTGCAAGGAGGTTCCCGATGACCCGACCCGACCCGCACCCGCCGGAGGTTTTCGAGCAGCTTCGCCAGCGCGGTCCCGATACCCGGATCGCCGTCGTGGGTGCGAGCAACGACCCGGCGAAGTACGGGAACATCATCGTGAGATACCTCGCGGCGAAGGGGTACACCGTCCTCCCGGTCAATCCGCGGCAGCCCGAGATCGCCGGGATTCCTGCATTCCCGAACCTCGCGGCGGTCCCGGCGCCGATCCACATCGTGAACGTCGTCACCCCGCCCGACGTCACGATGGGGGTCCTCGAGGAGGCCTCCCGGCTCGGCCTTCCCGCGGTCTGGCTCCAGGACGGGAGCTACGACGAGGCGGTCCTCGAGGCCGCCGCCCGGGCCCCGTTCAAGACGGTCCACGAGGCCTGCATCATGGTCGCGAGCAGCTTCGCCTGAGGCTCCCCTGCCCGCGCCGGGGAGAGGCGAGTCCGGGCGGATAAACTCCGCCCCGTGAGCGAACAGCCAGAGGCGATCGAAACGGACGGGTTCCGCGAGGAGTGCGGTGTCTTCGGGATCTACGGGCACCCCGACGCCGCCAACCTGACCTACCTCGGCCTCTACGCCCTCCAGCACAGGGGGCAGGAGGCGGGCGGGATCGCAGCCTGGAACGGGAAGCGGATCGTGTTCGAGAGAGGGATGGGCTACGTGGCCGACCTCTTTGACGAGGCCCGCCTCGCTCGTCTGCCGGGACGCTCGGCCGTGGGGCACGTCCGCTACTCGACGGCCGGCGGCTCGCTCCTGGAGAACGCTCAGCCGATCGTCTACAACACGAACAAGGGGCCGCTGGCGATCGCCCACAACGGCAACCTCGTGAACGCCGACGAGCTGCGGGCCGAGCTGGAGGCGGAGGGGTCGATCTTCACGACGACCTCCGATACCGAGGTCCTTCTGCACCTGATGGCCCGTTCGAGGGCCGAGAGCCTCGTCGAAGCGCTCCGCGACACCCTGGCCCGCGTCCGGGGGGCCTACTCGATCGTCCTCCTTGCCGGAGAGAAGGTCCTCGCGGCACGCGACCCGCAGGGTTTCAGGCCGCTCACGATCGGCCGCCTCGGCGACGCCTGGCTCGTCGCCTCCGAAACCTGCGCCTTCGACCTCCTCGACGCCGAGCCGCTCCGCGACGTCGAGCCGGGGGAGATCGTCATCCTCGACGCCGGCGGGGTCGCCTCGTCCTCGTTCGCGATGGGGCGGCGGACCGCCTTCTGCATCTTCGAGCACGTCTACTTCGCCCGCCCCGACTCGACCGTCTTCCACAGGTCGGTCGCCGAGTCGCGGCGCGCGTTCGGGAGGCGGCTGGCGCGCGAGCACGCCGTCGCGGCGGACGTCGTCGTCCCGGTTCCCGACTCGGGGATCTTCGCGGCTCTCGGCTACGCGGAGGAGAGCGGCATCCCGTACGGCATGGGCCTCGTGAGGAACCACTACGTCGGACGCACCTTCATCGAGCCGAAACAGTCGATCCGCAACTTCGGCGTCAAGGTGAAGCTGAATCCCGTCCGGTCGGTCGTCGGCGGGAAGCGGATCGTCCTCGTCGACGACTCCATCGTCCGCGGGACGACCTCGAAGAAGCTCGTGAGGCTCCTGAAGTCGGCCGGGGCGACCGAGGTCCACATGCGGATCTCGTCTCCCCCGACGACGAACCCCTGCCACTACGGGATCGACACCCCCCAGCGCAGGGAGCTCATTGCGGCCACGAAGGAGCTCGGGGAGATCCAGGCCTTCATCGAGGCCGACTCGCTCGGGTACCTGTCGCTCGACGGGATGCTCCACGCCTTCGGGAAGGGAGAGGGCGAGACGTGCGCCGCCTGCTTCTCGGGCCGCTACCCGGTCCCCTTCGTCGCGGCAGAGGAGCAGCAGCCGCTCTTCGGTGAGGACGACGTCCACGCGCCCGCCGGACGCGACGGGAAGCGCTGATACGATCGCGTCGCCCCGCCGGAAGCCCGACCGACGACCCATTTCAGGAGGCGCGCCATCCCGAACGACACGCCGCTCACCTACGCCGCCTCCGGCGTCGACATCGACGCGAAGATGGCGGCGGTCGCCCGTGCGAAAGAGGCGATCCGCTCGACGTTCACTCCCGGCGTCGTCGGCGACGTGGGGGGCTTCGGGGGCCTCTTCCGGCCCGACTTCAAGGGGATGGAAGACCCGCTCCTCGTCGCCTCGGCGGACGGCGTCGGCACGAAGATCCGCGTGGCCATCGCAGCCGGCGTGCACGGAACCGTGGGGCAGGACATCGTCAACCACTGCGTCGACGACATCCTCGTGCAGGGGGCCCGGCCCCTCTTCTTCCTCGACTACGTGGCGACCGGACGGCTGCGCCGGGAAGTGATCGCGGAAGTCATAGGAGGCGTCGCGGCCGCGTGCCGCGAGAACGGCTGCGCCCTCCTCGGCGGCGAGACGGCCGAGATGCCGGGGATGTACGCCGACGGCGACTACGACCTCGCCGGGACGATCGTGGGCGTCGTCGACCGGCCGAAGCTGCTCGACGGCTCGCGCGTCGCCGAGGGGGACATCCTCCTGGGCCTCGCCTCCTCGGGCCTTCACACGAACGGCTACTCGCTCGCCCGGATGCTCTTCTTCGAGCGGCTCGGCCTGGGCCCGCACGACCGCGTTCCCGAGCTCGGGACGACCGTCGCCGAGGCCCTCCTGGCGGTTCACCGCAGTTACCTCGCGCCGCTCCTGCCGCTGGTGC
>Ga0209573_1001253_pt1:25000-41032 | contig 41032 bp, 30 predicted proteins | sample TNRBio252014_DNA_FD_185870 | JGI IMG/M metagenome (GOLD analysis project Ga0209573, IMG submission 185870) | Wastewater treatment Type I Accumulibacter community from EBPR Bioreactor in Madison, WI, USA - TNR Reactor_6/25/2014_ DNA (SPAdes)... | ecosystem: Engineered > Bioreactor >...
CAAGTAGCGATAAAGCAGCTGAGAACGCTGCTCGCCGAAAGACTAAGGTTTCCTGAGCAAGGTCAATCCGCTCAGGGTCAGTCGGGACCTAAGGCGAGGCCGAGAGGCGTAGCCGATGGACATCCGGTCAACATTCCGGAACCGCTCTTCGAGCGACAAAGACCGATGGGGTGACGCAGGAGGCTAGTTGGACCCACGCGTTGGAGTTGACGTGGGCCAAGCCCGTAGGCGGAGGGGATAGGCAAATCCGTTCCCTCGTTCACGCCGAGAGGTGATGGGGTGGCCGCAAGGCCAGAAGTCGATGATGCCACGCTGCCTAGAAAAACCTCGTTTCGGAGTTCGGAGGGCGTCCGTACCGTAAACCGACACAGGTAGTCAAGGAGAGAATCCTCAGGCGCTCGAGTGAAGCGTTGCAAAGGAACTCGGCAAATTAACACCGTAACTTCGGAAGAAGGTGTGCTTGCGGCCGTGTAGGGGCTTGCCCCCGAGGCGGACGCGAGTTGCAATAACCAGGCCCAGGCGACTGTTTAGCAAAAACACAGGACTCTGCAAAGTCGAAAACGACGTATAGGGTCTGACGCCTGCCCGGTGCTGGAAGGTTAAGGAGAGGAGTCAGCCGCAAGGTGAAGCCCTGAACCGAAGCCCCAGTAAACGGCGGCCGTAACTATAACGGTCCTAAGGTAGCGAAATTCCTTGTCGGGTAAGTTCCGACCTGCATGAATGGCGTAACGATCTGGGCACTGTCTCTGCAACGCGCTCGGCGAATCTGTACTCCCGGTGAAGATGCCGGGTACCCGCACGTAGACGGAAAGACCCTGTGCACCTTTACTACACCCTGGCCCTGAATTTCGGTGCTGTCTGCGCAGGATAGGTGGGACGCTTTGAACCTGGGGTTTCGGCCTCGGGGGAGCGGACGGTGAGATACCACCCTGGCGACACTGGAATTCTAACCTAGGCCCATCATCTGGGCCGGAGACACGGTCAGGCGGGTAGTTTGACTGGGGCGGTCGCCTCCTAAAATGTAACGGAGGCGCTCAAAGGTATGCTTAGGCGGATTGGAAACCCGCCGTTAAGTGTAAAGGCAGAAGCATGCTTAACTGCGAGACGGACAGGTCAAGCAGGTGGGAAACCAGGACTTAGTGATCCGGTGGTTCTGTATGGAAGGGCCATCGCTCAACGGATAAAAGGTACGCCGGGGATAACAGGCTGATCTTGCCCAAGAGTTCACATCGACGGCAAGGTTTGGCACCTCGATGTCGGCTCATCGCATCCTGGGGCTGAAGCAGGTCCCAAGGGTCCGGCTGTTCGCCGGTTAAAGCGGTACGTGAGCTGGGTTCAGAACGTCGTGAGACAGTTCGGTCCCTATCTCGTGTGGGCGCAGGAAATTTGAGGGGCCCCGACCCTAGTACGAGAGGACCGGGTTGGACGAACCTCCTGTGCACCGGTTGTCGCGCCAGCGGCACACGCCGGGTAGCGGAGTTCGGTAGGATAAGCGCTGAAGGCATATAAGCGCGAAGCCGACCCCAAGATTAGATTTCCCCAGGGGGCAACCCCTCTGAAGGACCGTGGGAGACGACCACGTTGATAGGCTGGGTGTGGAAGCTGCCAAGCTACGGCAAGGCGCGAAGCTGACCAGTACTAATCGTCCGTGAGGCTTGGCCATAAAATTCTTGAGGCGCGAAGTGCTTCGACGAAACGAAATGACGACTCGATTCTGGGACTTGGTAAGTAATCAAGTTTTCCGGTGGCCATATCGAAGGGGCTCCACCCGTTCCCATTCCGAACACGGCAGTTAAGCCCTTCAGAGCCCATGGTACTGCACGGGTCAACTGTGTGGGAGAGTAGGACGCCGCCGGGAATTTATGAATCGCCCGGGCCACAAGCCCGGGCGTTTCTCTTTTTCGGCGGGATCCTCGGCCGGCTCCGGAAACCAATACAATCGCCGCCGATGACCGTCGATCCCCGGGGAGAGAAGGCTGCCCGCTCCGCCGCCCTGCGGGGCGCGGCCGTGGGTCTCCTCCTCGCCGGCGCCCTCCTCGGACCGGCGCTGGCGACCGGAGGCGTCCCGGCGCGGGGAGACCTGCCCGACTTCTTCTGGCCGATGAAGGCCTACACAGCCGAGCGCTGGGCAAACCACGAGATCCCCCTCTGGAACCCCCTGTCGGGAGGCGGAGAGCCGTGGTTGGCGCAGCTGCAGAGCGGCGTCCTCTATCCCGGGGACCTGCCGTTTCTGCTCGGCTGGAGAGAGGGCGCCCTCCTCGGCGTCTCCCTCCACCTCTCGCGGCGGCGGGCATGGCGTTCTGGCTCTGGGAGCTGGGCGGGTCGCGCTCGGCAGCCCTCCTCGCCGGCGGCCTCTACGCGGGAGGCGGCGCGTTTCTCTCTCTCGTGCCTGTCTACAACAACGCCTGCACGGCAGCCTGGCTCCCGTGGCTCTTCGCCTGTGCGCGGCGCATCGCCGTGGGCCGGTCCCGGGGAGCGGGTTTCGCGGTGTCGGTCGCTGGCGCCTTCCTCGCAGGCGAGCCGGCGATCGCGGCGGTGGGGACCGCGGCCGCGATCGGCCTGGCGCTCTTCGCGGGCGCCGAGGGTGAGGCGCCCGAAGCGAGGCTCAGCGCAGGGACGATCGCTCCGCGAGCCGCCATGGCCCTCCTGGCGGGTGTCGCGCTCGCGGGCGCGGCGCTCCTTCCCTTCGGCGCCCTCCTTCAGAGCTCCGAGCGCCGGGCCAGGACGACCCGCGAGGAGGCGGTTGCGCGGGCCGTCGGACCGTCCGACCTCTCCGACCTCGTATCGGCTCCCCGTCCCGAGGCGACGCGCGTGGAGTCGCCAGGGCGTGGCGGATATCTCGTCACACTCGCCCTGGGACCTCTGCCCCTGCTCCTGGCGGCCGGTGCCGGCGCGGGGCTGCCGGGACGACGCCGCCTCCTCGCGGGCCTCGCGTTCCTCGCTGGAACGGGCGTTCTCCTCTCCCTGGGGACGCCGGGCCTTCTCGTTCCCGTGCTCTTCGACTCGGGGCTATTCAGCGGGGTCCGGTATCCGGCCCGATGGATCGTCCTTGCCCACCTCGGCATGGCGGTTGCGGCCGGGGCAGGGCTGGACGGATGGCTCTGGGGGCGCTTCCGGAAGGGGGAGCCGGCGGGGTCGGCCGTCGCCGACGGCGACGAGGCCCGGGATGCGTCGGCCCGCAGCCGCATCGCCCTCGTCACGCTCGCGAGCGGCATCTCGGTCGTCCTTCTCCTTGCGGCCCTCGCGTGGTTCCACCCCGATGCGCGGATGTCCCGGGACCCGGCCCGGACCGTCGCGGGCGCGGTGGCAGCCCTCCTCGGCATTGCCACCCTCGTTCTCGCGAGAGGCCGTTCGGTTTCCGCGGGGCAGGGAGCGGCAACATTCGTCGCGGTCCTCGCTCTCGTACCGCTGCCCTGGCTCGCGGGCGAGGCCATGGCATCCGTTCCGGCTTCGGCGGTCATCGCCGCTCCCAGGGCCCTCGAGGGTCTGGCGACGGGTCCGGAGGCCGGGCGGGTCTTCGCACCAGCAGGCAACGACAGGGCCCTCGCCATCCGCTGGAAGTACGCCGTGGACGGAGCCTGGGGCGAGGGCACCGTGAGGCGCGCCGCGACGGCGCTCGCCGGCTACACGAACCTCTTCCACGGAATCGCGAGCGCCAGCTCCGCCTCGCCGATCGGCGACCCGCGCGCCGAGCGGCTCGCCGGCGCGGCGGTCGCTGGAGGCGACGCCGCGCGCACCCTCGCGCTCCTGGACGTTCGCCAGGTCCTGTCTCCGTTTCCCGTTCGGTCCGCGGGCTTCCGTCAGGCCGGGGCGGCGGATGGCCTCCGCAGGTACGAGCTGCAAGGCGCGTTCGGGCGCGCCTTCTTTCCGCTCCAGAGCCGCGTCGCGACGGACGCCCAGGCCTTCGAGGCTCTGAGGTCCGCGGACTTCGACGGCGGGCGAACCGCGCTCGTCGCACCCCTTCCCGAGGGGACGCTCCTTCCTCCACCCCGCCCGTCCGGAAGCTGGGCCGTTGCGCGGTTCCTCTCCGACGGACCCGAAACCGCCGTCCTCGCGACCTCGGCGTCCGCCGCGTCCCTTCTCGTTCTCACGAGGACCTGGGCGCCGGGCTGGACGGCGCGGGTCGACGGCGCGTCCGTTCCCGTCCTCCGGGCGCAGCTCGCCCTCCTCGCGCTCGTCGTGCCGCCGGGCGAGCACCGGGTGGAGCTCGCCTACCGCCCCGTCTCCTACCGGATCGGCCTCGGCCTCTCGGCGGCGGGCCTTCTCGGCGTGCTCGCCCTGGCGCTTTCGGGTCCTCCCGGAGGGCGCGGACGTTGAGGCCGGAAGTGGTCCTCGTCCTCCCGCTCGTCTTCGCCCTCGGCGCGATCATCGGGTCGTTCGCGAACGTCTGCATATTCCGCCTGCCGAAGGGCGAGTCCGTCGTCTCCCCCCGATCGCGCTGCCCCGGATGCCGGAAGCCGATCGCCGCCTGGGACAACGTTCCCGTCATCTCGTGGCTCCTCCTGCAGGGTCGCTGCCGTTCCTGCCGGGCGCCGATCTCGCCCCGGTATCCGCTCGTCGAGGCGCTCGTCGGGGCGATCTTCCTGTCGGCCGCCGTTCTCCACGGCCTCGGGCCGGTCGCGCTCTCCGGCGCGATCCTCGCGACGGCGGCCGTGATCCTGGCCGCCACGGATCTGGACGCGCGGGTCCTGCCGGACGAGGTCACCATCGGGGTCCTCGGGCTCGGTCTTCTCCTCGCGCTCTGGCGGGACGCCGCTGCCGTACGGGCCGAAGGCCCCGCGGCCCTCGCGGGCCACCTCGTTCCCGCGCTCGCGGGCGCGGCGTTCGGGGCGGCGCTCGTCTGGGGCGTCGGCGCCGCCTACCGTCTCCTGCGGGGGGCCGAAGGGATGGGGATGGGAGACGTGAAGATGATCGCCATGATCGGCGCCTTCGTCGGTCCGGGCGGAGTCCTCCTCACGCTGTTCGGGGCCTCGGTCGCCGGAACCGCTATCGCGGGCCTTCCTGCGCTCCTGCGCAACCTGTCGTGGCGCGCCGCGTTCGGCCGGGCGCGGCTTTCGGCTGAAACGTCCCGGGAGCAGGCCGCTCGCCGGGGCCTCCTCGTCGACCGGGACGGCCGGATCATCGATGCGGGGCCCCGCTGGAGGGAGATCCCGGGCGCTCCCTCCGCGGGGGCGACGCTCTCGCAGGCCGGTCCGGTAGCACGCCCGGTCGCGGCCTTCGCGCGCCTGGCGCTCCGACGCGCCGCGACCGGCAGGACGACGGCGTTCGGACGGCTCGCCATCGAGGACGAGAACGGCGATTTCTTCCGGGTCCTGGCGGCGCGAGGGGAGGCGGTCCCCGGCGGGCTCCTCGTCCTCCTCTCCCGTGTCGACGTCCCGTTCGGAGTCTTTCTCGCGGTGGCGTCGGTCGTCGTCTGGCAGTGGGGGGGGCTCGCCCTCGACCTCCTCGCGGTGGGCCTTCCCTTCCCGGGGAGAGGGCTCCTGCCGTGACCTCCGACGCCTCCCGGCCACCGGTACAGGGCTGGATTCTCGAGATTCGGCGATTCGTCGTCGGCGGCCTCGTCTTCATCCTCTTCCTCGCGGGGGCGTCCCTCCTCGGCATCCGGTCCGCCACGGCCTGGGCCCTCCGGCAGAACGCGCTCCGGATGGAGGCCGAGATCGGCGCGGTGGCGGAGCTGAGCGCCGATCCCTCGAGCTTCCAGCGGGCGTTCGGCACGGACCCCCGCGTCGCCAGGCTCCTCCGCGGCCACGAGGCGCTCCAGGCTGCCGTCTTCGACACGAACGGAACTCTCCTGTCGCAGGCGGGCTTCCTTCCGGCCGCCCCTCTCGCGCCCGTCCGCCTCGAACCGGAAGAGATCCCCTCTGGCGCCCTCCCGCTCCTCACGCGGACGCGTCTCGGGGAGGCGCCGGCGCTGGCGGCGGCGATCCGCGTCGACGGGGGCACCCGGGTCGTGAGGGTCCTCTACGACGCCTCGTCCGTGGTGGCGGCCGAGCGGATGATGACCGTCTTCACCGTGGCGATTCCGGCGGGCGCTCTCTTCCTGGCGCTTCTCGTCGCTCCATTGCTGAAACGGCTCCTCGGCCCTCTCGAGGCCCTTGCCGAAACGGCCCGGGGAGCCGAGCGTCTCGTCGGGGAAGAGTCGAGCCCGGAAGGGCCGCGAGCCGCCCTCACCACCTTCCGCCGCACGGTCGACGAACTCCGGCGCCGGACCGGCGAGCTGGAGGAGATGCGCCGGAGCGCGGAGGCCCGCGCCGACGCCCTCGCCGTCACCTCGCAGACTCTCGTGAGGTCCCACCCGGGAGGGCTCCTCGTCGTCGAGGCGTCGGGCCGTCTCGCCGAGGCGAACCCGGCGGCCCGCGAGCTCCTCGGGCTGTCCGATTCCCCGCTCGGCCAGCCGGCGTCGTCGTCGCTGGCCGAGTGGCCTCCGGTCGCCGACGCCACGGCGCGGGCCCTCACCGGCGAGCCGACCCTCGGCCGCGATGCGATGCGTGGGGACGCCACCTCGGGCCGGCAGCTCGCGGTGACGGCCGTCCCGGTCGTCGACGCGGCCGGAACGCTTCTCGGTGCGCTGGTGTTCCTGGAGGACCGGACGGCTGTGAAGCGGCTGGAGAGGGAGCTCTCGTTCCGGCGCGAGCTCGCGTCCCTGGGGGAGATGTCCGCCGGGATCGCCCACGAGTTCCGGAACGCCACCGCGGCGATCCTCGGCTATGCCCGCCTCGCGGGGACGGCGGACGACCCGGAGTCGCGCCAGCGGCACCTCGGCCGCATCCGGGCGGAAGCCGAGCACGTCGCGCGCGTCACGGGGGACTTCCTGCTGTTCGCTCGCCCCGAGCGCCTGCATCGGTCGCCGGTCGACCTCGTCGCCCTGGTCGACGAGGTCGTCGCGGAGGGGCGTGCCACGAGCCCGGCGGTGGCGTTCTCGGTCGCGGGGGCGCTGCCGGAGATGGACGCCGATGCCGCGCTTCTCCGGCGTGCCCTCGTGAATCTCGTCCGCAACGCCGCCGAGGCGGCGGGGGAGGGCGGCCGGGTCCTCGTCCGGGGGGAGGAAACGCCGGACGGCGGGGTCCTTCTCGCCGTCGAAGACAGCGGCTCCGGGGTGGCGCCGGAGGCGATGCCGAAGCTCTTCGTCCCGTTCTCGTCGACGAAGGCCGACGGCACGGGTCTCGGGCTTTCGCTCGTCGCCAAGATCGCCTCTCTCCACGGGGCGAGCGTCTCTGCGGCGCGTTCCGACGCCCTCGGCGGCGCCTCGTTCCGGATCTCGTTCCCGCCGGACGTCCGTTCCCGAACCTGACGAGGACGTCCCGGAGCCGGCCGTCCTACTGGATCTCGCCGGCTCGCCGCTTGTCGACGAGCGAACGGAAGTACTCCTTGTCTGCCGCCTTCTCCGAGGCTTCGGTCGCATCGACGAGGTCCTGGACGACCAGCTCGGCGAGGTACTGGTCCATGCTGACCATTCCGTGGGACCGCCCGGTCTGCATCAGCGAGGCGATCGTCGACGTCTTCCCTTCCCGGATGGCATTCGCCAGCGCCGCCGATCCGCGCAGCACCTCGAAGGACGGCACGCGGCCTCCTCCTTTCTTGCGGAGGAGGAGCTGGGCGACGACCGCCTTGAGGACCTCGGAGAGCACCACCCGCACCTGCTCCTGCTCGTCCGATGGAAAGCCGTCGATGAGCCGGTCGACCGCCTTCGAGGCGGAGTTCGTGTGGAGCGTACCGAAGACGAGGAGGCCTGTCTCGGCGGCGTGCAGGGCCATCCGCATCGTCTCCAGGTCGCGCAGCTCGCCGACGAGGATCGCGTCGGGGTCCTCCCGGAGGGCGGCCTTCAGCGCGGCCGTGAAGGTCGGCGTGTCGGGGCCGAGCTCGCGGTGGGTCATGATCGAGGACTTCGAGACGTGGACGAACTCCACCGGGTCCTCGATCGTGACGATGTGGTACGCCTTCGTCTGGTTGATCCGGTCGATGAGCGCGGCGAGGGTCGTCGACTTGCCCGAGCCGGTCGGCCCGGTCACGAGGACGAGACCGCGGAGCGTCCTGCCGACGGCGGCGACCTGCTCGGGGAGGCCGAGGTCCTCCACGGTCAGGACGCGCGGGGGGATCATCCGGAGAACGGCTCCCGGGCCGTGCTCCTGCCGGAAGAGGTTCACGCGGAAGCGGGCCTTGTCGCCCATCGCGTAGGCGAAGTCGCCGTCGCCGCTCCTGACCCACTCCTCCCACACGGCCGTCGGGGTGATGGGGTGGAGCAGGTTCTCGAAGTCGTCCTCCTGGATGGCGCGCCACTTCATGCGCACGAGGTCCCCGTCGACGCGGATCATCGGCGGCGAGCCGCAGGCGAGGTGGAGGTCGGAGGCCTTCTTCTCGAGGACGACCCTCAGGAGGGAGTCGATGCGGGCGCTCGCGCCCCCTGCGTCGGGGCCGCTCACGCGAGCGCCAGCCTCTCTTCGGCGACGAGCTTCTCGAAGGGTTCCTTCTTCAGCGCGCGGTCCATCGCGGCCTCCGCGTCGACCTTCCGCTCCTCGGCGAGCTTGAGGAGGGCCTGGTCCATCGTGTTCATCCCGGAGAGCTGCCCGGTCTGGAGGACCCCCGGCAGCTGGAAGGTCTTCGATTCCCGGATCAGCGAGCCGACGGCCTGGGTCCCGCGGAGGATCTCGAACGCCGCGATCCGGCCCATGCCGCCGCGCCGGGGCAGGAGCGTCTGCGAGATGACGGCCTTGAGCGACTCGGAGACCATCGTCCGGATCTGCCCCTGCTGCCCCGCGGGGAACGCGTTGATGATCCGGTCGACGGTGGCGGGGGCGGTCGTCGTCGAGAGCGTCCCGAAGACGAGGTGCCCGGTCTCCGAGGCGGAGATGGCGAGCGACATCGTCTCCGTGTCGCGCATCTCGCCGACGAGGATGACGTCGGGGTCCTCGCGCAGGGCCGCCTTGAGAGCGCGGGCGAACGAGGCGGTGTGGTGCGGCACCTGCCGCTGGTTCACGAGGCACTCCTTGTTCGCGTGGACGAACTCGACCGGGTCCTCGACGGAGATGATGTGTCCCTGGCGCGTCTCGTTCACGAGGTTCAGGAGGGCGGCGAGCGTCGTCGACTTCCCGCACCCCGCCGGGCCCGTGACGAGGACGAGCCCCTGCGAGAACCGCGCGAGCTCCCAGGCCGACTCCGGCAGGCCGATCTCCTCGAGGGTCGGGATCGCCTGCGGAATGACGCGGAAACAGGCGTCCCAGCCGAGCCGCTGGGAGAAGAAGTTCGCGCGGAAGCGCCCGAGACGCGGGACCCGGATGCAGACGTCCAGGTTCCGGTGAGCGACCAGCTCGTACCATTCGGCGGAGGAGAGGATCGACCGGATGAGCCGCTCGGCGGTGCCCGGAGTCGTGACCCCGACGTCGAGCGGGGTGAGCCGGCCGTGGATCCTCTGGTGGGGGACGAAGCCCGTGGCCAGGTGCAGGTCGGACGCGCCGCTGGCAACCGTGTCGGTGAGCAGGTCCTGGATGGAGATCCCGCTCTTGTTGCGCAGCTCCACCCGGTCGAACGACACCGTCACGGGAGGGATGGCCTCGCGGGCGCTCTCGCCCATCAGCCGGCCAACGAGGCGCCGCGCCTTGTCGCGGACGTTGCGGTCGAGATCGGCCACCTTCGAGACTCCGGTGAGGACCTCGCCCACCTTCGGGAGCTTCGGGTAGAGGTGCGCGAGGGCGTCGAGGATCTCGAGCTGGTCGTCCGGCCGTTCCTTGGACGCCTTGAAGAGCTCGAAGAGGGGTCCCGCCGCGCGCGGGTCGCCCAGGCGCCCGAGCGCCCCGGCGGCCGCCAGGCCCGTATCCGGATCCCGGAGCAGCCCGACGAGCCGCTGGAGCACCTGTTCTCCCGCGCCGTGCCGGCCGATGTTCTCGAGGGCCTGCACGCGGACCCACCAGTCGGAGCTGTCGAGGAGGCCCATCCAGACGGGGACGGCCCGGGCGTCGTCGATGAGGAGCGAGAGCTCCCGCGCGGGACCCGAGACGGCCGGGTCGGGTGAGTCGGCGAGCCTGAGGAGCGCCGGGACGAACCCCGGGTTCCCCTGGACGACCGTCTCGAGCGCGCGGTCGCGGATCCAGACGAACGTCCCCTCGAAGGCCTGAAGGAAACGGGGGGCCAGGATGTCGGCCGGGATCTTCGCCACGAGGGCGAGCGCTCCCTTCCGGACGGGGGCGTTGCCGTCGGCGAGCAGGGAGAGGATCTCCCGCGTGTGATCCCCCTTCGCCACGGGAAGGAGACGCTCCAGCGACGCAAAGGCCGCCTCCGCCACCCGGGGCGAGCCCCCCGAGCGGGCCAGCGCGAGCAGGTGCGTGACGAGCTCCTCGTCGGGTGCCTGCTCGAGGATGCCGAGGGCCTGGACGCGCGTCTCCTCGTCCTCGTCCTTCAGGGCGGCGAGGGCCAGGCTGCGGGCGCCCGGAGAGGTTGCAATCGCCTTCGTTTCGCCGATCGCCCGCAGGGCCCGGGAACGCAGCAGCGGGGCGCCGCCGGCCAGGGCTCTTCGGTAGATCGAGAAGGCCCGGTCGGGAGGGAGATCCTGCGCCATCTCGAGGGCCGTGAGCTTGGCGAAGTCGTCGCCGCGATCGGCGAGCTGGGCGAGGAAGCCTCCGAGGTCGCCTCCCGCGGCCAGGTCTTTCAGGAATCGCTGGACCCCCCGGCGCGCCGCTTCCGAGCGCGTCCGCGCCAGCGCGACGACCGCGTCGAGCACCGCCTTGTCGACTCCCCGCCGCTTGAGGATGGCGAGCCCCGCCGTCCGGAGCTCCGGCGTCGGGTCGGCCGCGGTCCAGGCGACGTCCTCGATCTCGAGGTTCGGCATCGCCTGGAACTTCTCGACGAGGTCCTTCTTCTGGGCGTCGTTCGCCCACTGGTGCGCCTTCAGCTGCGCGAGGATCCCGGGGTCCGCGCGGAAGCCCTTCTTCATCATCTCGAGGACCACGGCCTGCCCTCCGTAGGAGGTATGCTAGCCGAAAGGTACGAGCTGACACGGAGATGTTACGAATGGGCACATCTCGATCGGGTGCCTGCCCGGGGCCGCTCGGGCCGAGGGAGGGACAAGTCCATGCATGAAGGCCGCTTGCGTCCCGGGGGCTGGCCCCGGCCCAGGATTTGCGGAGGTGCAGCTGCGATGCTCTCGGTCCATTCGTCCGCCCGCTCCGCTCGCCGCTCCCCGCGGCGGGGCGTTTCGCTCGTCGAGCTCCTCGTCGTCCTGGCGATCCTGCTCGTCATCTTCGGGATGGGGGGCGTCCTGATCGGTCCGCCGCTCAAGAAGGTCCGTCTGGCGTCCGCCGCCAACGACATCACGGTCCTCGCCCAGCGGCTCCCGATCGAGGCCCGGACCCAGCGGGGCGGGCAGGGCCTGTTCGTCTTCCTGAAGGCGACGCCCGGGACCGGCCAGTTCGAGATCATCGCGGACACGGGACCGGCGCCGGCGGGCGACGGTCGCTTCAGGGACCCGGCCGACGCGACGAATCCCGATTCCCTGATCGCGAACATCCAGCCCGTCCGGCTGCCCCAGGGCATCGTCTTCTACGACATGGCCGCGCCCTACGACAACTGCTGGTCCAACTGGGGGACGAGCGGCACGAACTTCGTCCTGGGGGTCGACTTCCAGGGGCGGACCGTGGGTCCCGACGGCCGTCAGATCGGCGGCGTGGCCTCGATCAACCTCACGCACGAGGACATGGCCTCCGGGCTGGTCACCCCGCTCGTCGTCCACCGGCTGACCTTCGGTTCGGTCTGGGGCGTCCGGCATACACGTCTCGTCAAGGACGACGCCGTGGCGTCGGGATGGAGGGAGTACTGACCATGAAGACTCGCGGCTCCCTCCGAAGCCGGCGCGGCTCGAGCTTCATCGAGATCCTCGTCGCCCTGGCCATCCTCGCCGTCCTGATGGTTGGGATCCTCCAGATGTTCTCGCTCGCGCTCCTCACGAACCTGGGCTCCGCGGCGCGGACCGACCTCCTCTACAAGGCCCAGCAGGTGGTCGAGAACCTGCGTCTCGTCTACTACCTCGAGCGCGTGGAGGGTAACTCCGCGGCCCGCGTCGCCGCCGGCGTTCCTGCGGACCTCACGACCACGGCCACGCCGGTCTACCTCCCGTACTACAGCGGGGACACCTCGACGACCCTCACCTGGGCGCACTGGGGGCCGGCCGGCTTCAACATCGTCGAGGCGGACAGGCTTCCCTATCGCTTCTACTACACCGTCGAGACCGCCGGTAACGCCTCGTTCGTGACGGTGACGGTGACGCCGGTGGACAACCCGAATCTCGTTCCCCCAGCCTTTGGCGCCACCCTCCCGGCCGTGACCAGCTCCGACAACCCCCGTCGTTACCTGGGCCTCGGGAGCAAGGTGAAGATCGTGACCTATACCGCCCAGATCGGGAGATAGGACGCAGACGATGAAACGCGGCCGTGGCTTCACCCTCATCGAAGCGCTCGTCTCCATCCTCATCCTGAGCGTGGTGATGATCGTCGCGCTCACGCTCCTCGTCTCGATGCGCTCGTTCGCGGCGAAGCAGCAGACGTTCACCGCGCCGCGGCAGTCGGCCCGCGCCGCCGTCGACTACCTGTCGTTCTTCCTGGCCGGCGCCAGCGACCTGAACGTCGACCAGGGAAATCCGAACGCGCTCGTCATGTGGACGACGTTCGGCACCAACGTGACCGCCCCCGCGACGCTTCGGCAGGCCACCTTCAACAACCTGACGGCAGCCCAGGCGACCGCGGGCTTCGGAGACGAAGGGACCGACATCATCAGCCTCTCGGTCACGACGAACCCGATTCGGATCCCGATCCTGTCCTGGAACGGCGATCTCGTCGACGGCAGCACGGCGCTCCTGAACTTCAGCGCTGGCTGCGGGCCGGCCGTCAACGACGACGCCGCCAACCTCGCCCTCTTCAAGGAGGTCACGGGAGCGACGATCGTGGGCGCGAGCGAGGTCAGCGGTCTCCTCACGGTGCAGGACTTCTCGGGACGCTGGCGCTACCTGCGGATCACGCGCTACGTCGGCAGCAACTGCGCGGCGATGACCGGGACGAATCCGACCCGGGAGGTCATCAGCATCCAGTTCACGCGCGGGGACGCGGACCAGGTGAATCCCCCGGGGGGCTGGAGGAACGACCTCGTCCTCCCGCTGACGCTCAACGCCGGCGTGGAATACACCTCCTTCCGCGTGAGGAACCGCAACCTCGAGCAGAAGACGACGGGGTTCGACGCGGCGGGGGTCTTCTCGCCCGGGTTCTTCAACCCCGACTGCGATGGAAATACCCTCGGGGCCGGTTGCCCGGCGATCGGGTTCACGCCCGTCGTCGAGAACGTCGAGGACCTGCAGATCGCCTACGTCTTCCGCAACGGCACGATCTGGAACACGGCGGCCCAGGTGCTGGCCACGACGGCTCCGAACGGCACCGCGAGCAACGTCCCCCAGCAGGCCATGGCCGTCACCGTGAATCCCGCCGACCCCGACGTCAGGAACGTCCGCGCGCTGCGTGTCTCCACCATCGCGAGGTCGAACCCGCTCGACATCGGGGCGCGCGGCCTTTCCGGCTGGCAGCACAACAACATTGCCCGGCGGGTCGCGCTCGAAGACCGGGCGCAGGGTCCAATGGACACTGTCGCGAACGGGGTTTTCGACCGCTACCGGCTCACGACGACACTGGTCCTCCGGAACAGGATGCTGGGGTTCTGACGATGCGCGGAAGACGTAACAGCCCGGCCAGGTCCACCCGGGGCGGCGCGCTCCTCATCGTCCTGCTCGTAGTCCTCGTCCTGACCGTCGTCGGGCTCGGCGTGGCCTACTTCACCCAGCTCGAAGACCAGTCCTCCGGGAACATCCGGCTCGCGAAGACGGCGTTCTACGCCGGTGAGACGGGCCTGCGAACGGGGGAGGCGCAGCTGACCCAGGCGAACGCGTTCGGGATCGGCGGCACGGAGCTCCTTCAGATGCCGGGCACGCCGATCGCCCTTCCGGGCGGCGGGGACCAGGGAATTCCCCTGGACATTCGCGGCACGGTCTTCGACCGGGTGGTCCTGCGGGCGGCCAGCGGAACGAGCGACGTGGCGACGTTCACCCTCTACGTCCGCAACAACGTCGAGGACCCGGGCAACACCGCGACGCCGATCGTCGACTCGGACAGGATCATCAACCTGATCTCGGTCGGGCAGGTCTGGACCGTCGCCAGCATCGGTGCCGGCGGGCTCCCGGTGCCGGGCAGGCTCCTGGCGACGAAGATTCTCGAAGAGCAGATTCGGCTGGGGACGCCGGGCGAGAGTGTCGCCCCCCAGGAAGGCGTCAACGAGAGCGGAACCAACACCGGGCAGATCGGCGGGTAGCCGAATGACCACTCCACTCGGGCGACTCGGCTTCAGGAGGACACGATGACACACTGGACGTGGTACCACAGGCTCGCAGCGGGGCTGCTGATCCCGCTCCTCGTCCTCGGAGGTCCTCTCGCCGCGGCGCCGAGCGAAAAGTACGACCCCATCCGGCAGATCGCGGTCCAGGCGATCAACGCGAACCTGCTGCTCGCCCTCGACCGCTCCGGGTCGATGGCCCTCGACCGGTACGGCAACGGGTTCCTGCGCGGCTACGGAGACGACGTCGACTGGTTCACCCCGGACGACACGTTCGGCTCCTTCGGCGACAACCCTGCCATCGGGGGCAGCGCAACCGAGTTCTATCCGGGCATCCCCAACGGCTCGCCGATGATCGACGTCTTCGGCCTTCCGGCGCTCAGCAACGCCAGCGACGGGTATGCCTTCGCGGGCGGCGTCATGCCGGCCACCGTCACGGGCGAGAACAGCACCGGGCGCCTCCGCTGGAAGGCGGCAGAGCCGATCGCATGCGAGGCGGGAACCGGCCTCTTCGCCTACTACTTCGGCGGAAACACGGGGATGGACTGGCAGCTCCCGGGGACGAATGCTTCGCCCCTGACGCTTCCGATGGCGCCGATCGCCACCCGGATCGACCCCACCATCGACTTCTCGCCCTGGACGGCAGCTAACCTTCCCCCTGGTGTCGGCACCACGGACGCCTTCGGCCGCCCGGCGCGGTTCTCGGTACGGTGGCAGGGCTACGTCGTCCCGCCCGACACGGGGACCTACCAGCTGCGGTTCACGAGCGCCGACGGCGTGCGGGTCTGGTGGAACGGCGCCCTGCTGTTCGACGGCTGGGCCGGCTGGGACGACCCGGCCCAGAACACCGCCGTCCACTTCGACACGGTGAGCGGCCTCGACCTCGTCCGGTGCGTCCAGAACCGGATCGAGATCGAGTACTTCCAGTACGAGAGCCTCGACGCCGGGGACACCGCCACCGCGGTCCTCTCGTGGCAGAAGCCGGGCGACGCGGCGTTCAGCGTCATCCCGAGCACGTTCCTCATCCCTGATTCGGTGGTCGTGCCGACCGCCACCCCGACGCCGCTGCCGACGAACACGCCGACGAACACGCCGACGCCTACCGCCACACCGATCATCCTCCTCAACCTGGGCGACCTGGTCTGGGCGGACAATAACAACAATGGTCGTGTGGACAGCGGCGAGCCAGGCATCGACGGCGTGCGCGTCGAACTCTACCGCAGCGGCCAGCAGCCCGGCGCGGATGCGCCAGTCGCCACGACCGTGACGGCCAACGGCGGTCGCTATGGTTTTGCCGGCCTCACGCCGGGCGTCTACTTCGTCTATCTGCCCGCGCCGCCCGCCGACTATCCGGTCAGCAGCACCTTCGATGCGCCGGGCGACAACGACACAGACAACGACGACGACGGCCGCCAGAGCGCCGCCGGCCAGCCGGTGCGCAGCGCCGACATCACCCTGGCGCCGCACACCGAGCCAACCAACGACGGCGACGGCCCCCAGGGCAACCTGACCGTAGACTTTGGCTTCTACCGCTTCGACCTGGCCCTGCGCAAATCCGTCGGCGCCTTCTCGAACACGCCGCTTGTGCCCGGCCAGAGCACCGTCAGCTTTGCCATCGAGGTAATCAACCAGGGCAGTGTGCCCGCGCGCAATGTAGAAGTGGTCGATTATGTGCAG